>Ga0209515_10003226_pt1 | contig 23722 bp, 21 predicted proteins | sample Subgroupgradi54m_FD_187454 | JGI IMG/M metagenome (GOLD analysis project Ga0209515, IMG submission 187454) | Subsurface groundwater microbial communities from S. Glens Falls, New York, USA - GMW60B uncontaminated upgradient, 5.4 m (SPAdes)... ... | reverse complement strand
CGATGTCCTGCCAGCTCTGCGCGGCGGGCGCTGCGGCCTGCTCACCCGGCGGCGATGGCGGCAGCGTGATGCCGACGCCAGCGCGGCTGATGCTGATCGCCGCCCACCCGATGAAGAGCGCCAGCGTCGTCACGATCTCGAAGTAGACGAGCGCCTTGACGCCCATGCGCCCGACCTGTTTGAGGTTGCCGTGCGAGGCAATGCCGACCACCAGCGTGGCGAACAGCAGCGGCGCGACGATGGTGCGAATCAGCCGGATGAAGATCGTGCTGAGAATGCGAAGTTCAGTCGCGGCGTTCGGGAACGCATAGCCGAAGAGCGCGCCCGCGACGATGGCGATCAGGATCCAAGTTGTCAGCGACGGGCGACGCACGCCGTATGATGCGACTTTCCTAACGCGTGTTGCCGGTCAGCGGAGGCGCAGTCACGCGCGAAGGCGTGACCTCGAACGAGAAGCGCAGCGCGGGAATGTGATTGCCGGGATGATCGTCGGCGTACGTCAACTGCGGCAGGCGATAGAGCTGCTGCCCGCCTTCAGGTCCCTGGTAGATGCCCGGATACAGATCGATGAGATGCACGCCGGGCGCGCCGGCCGCGGTGAAATGAATGACGACGTCGCCGGCGGTGTTGAAGCCGCACGCGTATCCCATGTACGCGTTGTCATAGGTGGCGACGTAGATGTTGTCGTACTCGGTCCAGCCGACGCCCTTCAGGTGAATCGTCACGGGCGTGCCCACCGGCCCGGACGCTGGCGTCATGCTGACGATGTTCGTTTCGATGACGAAGTACGTCGTCGCCAGCGTCTGGTCGCCCGATCGAATCGAGAGCGAGTGGCGTCCGCCGAGATCCTCTGGGATCGATACGGGCATCGTGATGCGGCCGTCGGCGGTCGTCGTGACCTTCGTGAGCTCGTTGTCAATCGGCTCGAAGCCGTTGCCGCTCACGCGGTTGCCTTCGTAGCTGCCCCACACCAGCGAGACCTGCGCGTTCTTCGGCAGGCCGGTGACGTCGAGCGCGGCCTTGGTGTTCACGGGCCCCTGCGTCGGCGTGATCTTCGCGGACGCGCCGTTGAGACCCGTTGATGCGGGCACCGGCTGCGGCTGATACGGCTCGGCGTAGAACGCGGGAGTCGCCGCGCGGCCTGGCGTCACGCGAAACGCAAACTGCGGGACGGGGAGATATGCGTTGGGCGCCTGCTCGTGATTCAGGTAGCCCTGCCCCATGTAGCCGGTGAGCACGTTGATCGTGTGAGCCCCGACAGGGCCCGTCGCGCGGAAGCGTGCGACCGCAGTGCCCCGCGTGCCCGTCGCCGACACGTAGCCGGCTTCCTGGTTGTCCCAGTTCACCACCCACGTGCTCTCCATCGTCCGCCAGCCGAGGCCCTTTACGCGGAGCTCGATCGTGGTCCCGACCGGACCCTGAGCGGGCGACATCTCGAAGGTCTGGCTAACTTCGACGCCGCCCTGCGCGAGCGTCGTATCGCCGTCGCGCACGAAGACTTCGTGCACGCCGCCGAAGTCTTCGGGGATCGTGAAGCGCGTGTTCAGGCGTCCATTCGCGTCGACGGCGGCGTGTGAAAGCGTCCGCGTTGTCTCGTTGTACTTCTTTCCGCGGAAATGGAAGTAATCCTCGATCACCCACCCGCCATCAACCGTGCCCCAGACGATCTCGACCGTCTTGTTCGGCGGAAGACCTTCAGCGGTGGCGTCGATGCCGGTGCCGACGACCGGCTTGTGGCTCTTGTCGTATGTCAGCGTGAGGCGTTTCGGCGCGGGCCCGGAGGGTGTGGACGCAGCGTCGGCGGCTGCTGCAGCCGCCGGCTGCGACGAGGCGCCCGCTGGTTGCGAAGGTGTTTGAGCGGCGCGCCCACACGCCGAAGCGGTGAGCGCGGCAATCAAGGCGGCGCCGGCAACAATCGCGGCGCGCATGGCGATTTCCCCCCGCTCCTGCTCAGTTGCTCGACGGACCGTCAGCGACGATCGTCAGCTGCGAGGCTTCGACATCGAACGGCTTGAACTCGCCGGTGCGGCCCAACTTATCCTTCGCGGTCACCGTGAAGCGCACGATGCCCGTCGGCGCATCCGCGGGGACGATCCACTTCGCGACCCAGAACTGCCGCTCCGGCTGCGTCGCGGTCGCGCGCCAGCGCATCGGAATGTCCTTGGTCTGGCCCGCGTAGGTCAGATGAACCACGAGCTGCGCTTCCGGCTCCACGTGCTTGCCGGTGTCCGGGTCAACGGCTTCGATGCGCCAGCCGACCGGTTCGCCGCGCTTGTAGACGTTGTTGAGGTTGCAGTTCTTCGGCTTGCCCGGACCGAAGAAATACGTCATGTCACCGCGGAGAACCAGGCTTCCGGCCTTCTTCTCCTGCGCCGCGACGTGCAGCGAGGCGAGTGCGAGCCCCGAGATGACGACGGCGGCGGACAACGCGATGGTCAGGGTCCTGCGCATTGCGATCTCCTCTAAATCTCGTAACTCATTTGGTGGACGGCGTGTCGTCGACGATCGTCAACTGCGACGCCTCGACGTCGAACGGCTTGTATTCACCCGTGCGCCCGGCGAGCATCCTGCGCACGGCGGATTTTCCTCCGCCGGAGAGTTTACCCGAATTCCCGGGTTGGTGCGGAAGCGGGGACTCGAACCCCGATAGCCCTGCGGCCACCGGGGTACGGGTGCTGCGCAGGCTACGCCGGCCTGACGTTCTCGGCGCGGGGGCCCTTCGGGCCCTGACCGATGGTGAACGTCACCGCCTCGCCCTCGCGCATGGAGTCGAACGGGGTGCTGGTGCACGCGGAGTTGTGAAAGAAATACTCGGTGCCCTCGGGCGTCGCGATGAAGCCGAAGCCTTTGTCGGTGATGCGCTTGATGGTGCCGTTGGTTGGTGCCATTCGTGAATCCTTTTGAGAATTGGCCAAGAGGCCGTAAACGTACCGGTGGTCCCGGCTCCCCGGGTGTAAGACTGGCTGTTGTGAAGAACTGCGCTCCTGAAGAGTTTCTTGATGGTGCGGAAGCGGGGACTCGAACCCCGATGGCCTGCGGCCACTAGCTCCTGAGGCCTAAATGCCGAGGAAGGCTTTCTCCTGTTGTGCCAACGGTTGCCGCTGACTTCCAGCACCAGTGGCGACCAAGAGATGATATCGCAGATCTCGCAAAACGCTCAGCTCTTCAAGAACCCCTGATCGCGAGTCGCACCAGTTCTCACACCAGTTATCCTGCTCGGCTTCGAAAGGCCAACCAGATCAACGGCGCCGATGCGCTCTTCGATGCAATCGGGCTATCGCCCGGCGAGACCGCTGTCCCTAGGACTGCCCCACTTCGTCTCACCAAACACCCACCGCGTGGACTTGGCAAGCTCGATCCACAGGTCACGCTTTCTTGACTTCGAAAGACCTGGTGGCTCGATCAAGTGCACGTGGGAGGCATGCTCGCCAGGGTTAACATCGCGCCTGATCGCGTACTGATGGTCCTGTAACGTCTTAACCGCAATGGCCCCCACCCCACACATTGGACACGCCGGTCCAAGCACATCCTGGTAGGTGCACTCTGCGGCGACGTAACCCGAACAAGGTGAGTCTTTGAGTGGACGGAATACGGCCGACGAGAGGCGCTTCAACCCGGGCGCCCGTTCATCGTTCACGACCCAATCCGGGATGATGCGGCGGTAGATGTCGTCTTCGGGTTGGATGGTGCGAGGTGATGACGGCGCGACTGCGCCACCATCACCAGCGGAATCCGCCATTCGAGATCAGACGATCGTCTTCAGGGCAGAGATTACAGGGTGCAGATCCCAAGTGGTTTCGAGGTCAACGAAGTCGAAGCGTTCGCCTGTCTTTGCGTTGACTAGGTAGACGTCCACTTCACGTGGACCGCTGACATCAACTTCCATATCGAAGGCCGTTGTGTGCCATTCGAACTGCACACCACCGTTAGGCGTTGGCACAACATCAGGATCTGGAATTGTCGGCGTCACGAGCACAGTGAATACATCGGCCGCATGATCCAGCGTGTCGCGCGTCGGTATAGAGTCATCGTCACTCCATCCCATTTCCTTCAGGCGGTCTGGTAGCGCGTAGAGTCGTTCGCGCACACGTGCAACGCGAGTGACCAGACTCTCCGGCGGCGTAGAGACAGCAGTAATGGTCGCCGCTACGGAATCGCTCACGAGACTCGGTGCGAAAGTGACCACGCCGGCCACAATCGTGACGCCGATAGACCTCAGGGCCTGGCGCGCGATTGATTGCACGGCCATCGGCAACGTTTCGAGCGGCTCCTGCGGCTGTTCGACGATCGTGTAATCGATCTCGTCGGTGTAAACCTCAGGCGTATAAAACGTCTGCGGCCGACTTGTCGTCGCGACGGAAACGGTCTCAATCATGCGTTCTTCTGTTCCTCCACTACGATTTCGCCTTCGTCTGGCGGGAGACCCTTCTTCGGAAGATAGCCCTCAATCTCCTTAACGACGGGCTCGACAGCATCCATCAACCGTAGCAACTCAAACGCCGTCAGGTTCACTCGAACCACGGGGACAATGGTCAGACTGGCTGAGCCGCCTCCTCGCCGAAACCGTGCGATACCGACGGCCGGGATGGAGTAGAAATCGAGCGTCGCTTCCGTGCCTGCATGAGCGATGGCCTCGAAGTTCACCCATTCCGAATGATCCTTGTCGGCTTCCCACTTTGCAACTGGGGCCTGAGCCGTATTCGCCGATTCCGGCCACAGTGATACGAACGCCCGCAAGCGTTCATGGAAGCCGCGGGAGTTACTCCAAAAATGGTGCACCAGGTTCTCAGCCGGATACCGCAGCTCGAGCCGCGTCCGTAGACGCGCTTCCTGATCCAGATCCCTCTTCCCGAAGAACAGCGATACACGCCCCGGCTGATGCGTCACCCACGCGACATCAGCGTCATAGATATTCGCCGGCGCCACCACCCTCGTCAGATCGATGTTTATGCTCTTGTCGAGCCCAACCGTAATCGGATCTTCAACGAGCCTTGACTCAGTGCGATCCGCCGGACGCCGCTCCATCGCCCGGCCGCCGGTCGAGCGCCGTGACCCCGTGTGCCCTTGGCGTGTCACTGGCAGTAGTCGCTGCGCCGCAGAGAGGCGGTTGGCATGGTGAGAATCAGATCATATATCGGCCCCGCGGCGCGCCCCCTACACGCCGGAGGAAACTCCAAAGCCAGCAAGCATGTGGCCCCGTGGTCCTCTGTCGCCGGGCCGAGGATACGCGATTCTGGCGCAGACATCCATGAGCGAATCAGCCTCTGGTCTTATGACGCGTGAACCCCTCTTGCTGTTGGCAACGCTGGGGAGGGAACCGGGGGGAGGGGAGACTTTTCAAAGCGCCGGCCCATCACGCGCGGAATATGTCGTGGTGTTCTCTGACGGCGAGCCTCAGCTCGAAGCGCACCTAATGTCATGGTGGCTTGATAAAGATGACCCCGGCGACCACCCGAACGCGCACGGGGGGAGTCGCACCAGTGCAGTTGTGCACTGCACCAGTTCACTTCGCCGTTGGACATTTATTGGTGCGGAAGCGGGGACTCGAACCCCGATGGCCTTGCGGCCACTAGCTCCTGAGGCTAGCGCGTCTGCCAATTCCGCCACTTCCGCAGGTGTGACGTTCGCTCGAGGCAGGAACATCCGAGTATAACCCACGCCTAAAAAGCGTAAAGTCGTCGCGATGGGTCCACCCGGATGGCTCGCCGGACCAGTCGCGGCCATTGCAGACCTCTTCATTCTCGGGCTGAGATTCGCGCTGTTTGCGTCGGACGGCGGTTTGCTGATCGCCGTCGTCGTCGCGTTTGGGCTTGGAGCAGGCGTCGCGGCGATGATCGATCCGCAGCGGCAGGGACGCAACGCGACGATTGTCGCGCTCTCGATCGTGGCGTGCCTGGTCGCCTATCTATCCATGGTTGCGTCGATGCCGGCGCCGCCAGGCACCTCGCACGGCGGACCGAACGTATACCCTCCCGCGCGATGAGCGCGATCGGCGGCGCCCTTCCCGGTCAGGTCAGTTCGACAAGCTGATTCAAGTCCGGCGACTCACGATAATCTCGCCGGTCGCCAGACGCACGATCGAGCAGAACTGACTGGCAGGCGATGCCGGACTCGCCCGGCCGGGGCATCACGCGGCGATACCGCCCGTTCACGCACAGCTCTCTCGCCGACACGGTGTCGGCAAGATAGGTGTCGAGAATCTCGTAGCGCAGGCGCTGCGCGAGCGCGCGATCTCTCACCGGCACGACGATCTCGACGCGGCGATCGAAGTTGCGCGGCATCAGGTCCGCGCTGCCGATGAAGACCTCGTCCGCGCCGCCGTTGCGGAAGTACCACGCGCGGCTGTGCTCGAGGAAGCGGCCCACGATGCTGCGCACGCGAATCCGATCGCTGACGCCCGGCACACCCGGGCGAAGACACGAGACGCCGCGCACGATCAGATCGACCTGCACCCCGGCCTGAGACGCGCGGTACAGCAGATCGATGGCCGCCGCATCGATCAACGCGTTCATCTTCAGGATGATGTGGCCCGCCTCGCCGCGCTGCGCCCACGCGATTTCCCGCTCGACGAGCGCCTTGAAGCCGTGGCGCAGCGCGAACGGCGCGGCCATCACGGTGCGCAACGCCGGCGCCTGGACGTCGCCGGTCATGAAGTCGAACAGCTCCGCGACGTCCGAGGTGATCGTCTCGTCGCACGTCATCAGGCCGAAGTCGGTGTAGACCATCGACGTGAACGAGCTGTAGTTGCCGCTCGAAACGTGTGCGTAGCGCCGCAGCTGATTGCCCTCGCGCCGCCCGATCAGCAGCATCTTCGCGTGCACCTTGAGCGCCGCCGGCGCGTGAACGACCTGCGCGCCAGCGGCCTTGAGCGTGCGTGCCCATTCCGCATTGCGCCGCTCGTCGAAGCGCGCCTTCAGCTCGACGATCACGCGCACGTGCTTGCCGCGGCGCGCCGCGTCGACGAGCGCCTCGACAATCGGCGACTCACCGCGATCGGTGCGATAAAGCGTCGTCGAGATGCGTTCAACGGCCGGATCGACGGCCGCCTGCTGCAGCAGATCGACAACCGGCTGAAAGGACTCGAAGGGATGGTGCAGGAGGATGTCGTGTTTGCTGATCGCCGTGAACATGCAGGGGCCGACTCTCGCCGGTATCTGTGGAACGAGCGACGGGTACCGGAGATCCGCCCGCTGCACCTGCGAGAAATCCCACAGCCGTTTGAGATCGAGCACTTCGCGCGCCCGCACGACGGCTTCGGGCTGGACGCCGAGCGCGCGCGCGAGCCGATCGACGACCAGCGAGGAGGCGGCGCGGTCGATCGCCATCATCAGAATGGGATTGGTCTCGCGCTGGCGGACGGCGTCGATGGTGCGTCCCGGCAGCTCGTCGGCGTCGCCCGATTCGAGCACGATGTCCGCGTCGCGCATGATTCGGAACGCGTGCGTGGACTGAACACGCGCGCCAGGAAACAACCGATGCACGTTCGCCGCAATCACCTGGTCGAGCCACACGAAGGCGTCGCGGTCTCTGTTGAGCGGGACCAGCGACGACAGCTGATCGGGCACCCGGACGATGGCGAGCCGCGGTCCGTCGCGGCGGACAAGCAGGGGGCGTTCGATGACGACCGCGAGGTTCAACCCGAGGCCCGGCGCGTCGACGAGCGGCGTCCCCTCGCAAAAGACCGGCGCGACGAGCGGAAGGACAGACTCGGTGAATCGTCGATCGATGTCGGCCCGTTCGTCGGCCGTCAGCGACGCGTACTCGAGAAGGTGAATACCGGCCTCGGCCAGCGCCGGTACGAGGTCGCGCTGCAGGACGCGGTACCCGTCGCGCAGCAGCGCATGGGTCTTTCGCGTGAGCCGCCTGGCGGATGGCGAGGCAATCCACTTGCGGCCCCGCACCATCACGAACTCGTCGAGGTTGCGCCCCAGGATTCCGAGAAACTTCACCCGCTCGAGGAGCGGATTCCGTTGGTCCCGCGCCTCTTCGAGCACGCGGCGCTCGAATTCAACGAGGCTCATATGGCGATCGACGTCGTCGGACATCGCAGTGTCTATCGGCATTTGACGGGTATAGACCGTCCCCGGTGTACGCGGGATCCGGTGCAAACTCGTGCACGTAGCGGAAGCTCATCCTCTTCAGTTAACGTTTCGCACCCCGGAATCAAACAACCGAGTACCATAGTTTTAGTTCCCTGGGACGGGAGGCCAATGCCGTCTATGACGAGGGTGGGTGTGTGACGCGGGCGGTGAGGTGGGCGCTGGCGTCCGTCGGCGCAGTCTGCCTGTCGTGCGGAGGCACGCCCCAGGGGCTTACGTCCCCGACGACGCTGCCCCCCGTCAACCGCGCTTCGGCTCCGCCACCCGACGCGGTTCCGGCGGTGCTGCCAACCGAAATCTTCGTCGGCGCCGGTGACATCGGCCAGTGCACCAACGGCGGCATCCCGCAGGCGACCGCCAGGCTGCTCGATTCGATCGACGGCACCGTCTTCGCGCTCGGAGACAACGCCTATCCGTCCGGAACCGATCAGGATTACCGCAGTTGCTACGACAGCACGTGGGGCCGTTTCAAGGGGCGCACGCGACCGGTGCCGGGTAACCACGAGTACGACACCGCGTTGGCCACGCCCTACTACACTTACTTCGGAGCGACCGCCGGACCGTCAGGATCGGGCTTCTATAGCTACGAGCTTGGCAACTGGCACGTCGTCGCGCTGAACAGCAACATCGCCGTTGGACGCGCGTCGGCACAGGCCGCGTGGCTGCGCAACGATCTCGCGGCCAGCTCGGCGAAGTGCACGATCGCGTACTGGCACTTCCCGCTCTTCTCTTCGTCCAAGCACGGCAACATCGAACAGATGCGCGAGTTCTGGCGCATCCTCTACGAGAACGGCGCGGATGTCGTCCTCAGCGCGCACGATCACACCTACGAGCGGTTCGCGCCGCAGGACCCGGACGGCGCAGCCGAGCCGGATCGCGGTATCCGGGAATTCGTCGTGGGAACGGGCGGTGCGCCGCCCTATCCCTTTGTCGATGTGAAGCCGAACAGCGAGGTGCGCCTGAGCACGAACGGCGTGCTGCGCCTCGCGCTCAAGGCCGGCGGCTACGACTGGAACTTCATTCCCGTCAGCGGCCCCGCAGACTCAGGCTCTGCGACCTGCCATTGAGCAACTCGGGCGCCAGGGTCGCCACGTACTGACGGATGACGCTGCCGCGCTCACGCGCGAACTGCCGCACTAACGCCGTCGCCTGGTCGAAATCATCGCGCGAGTACGGCGTGAGCGGATCCTGGTAGACGGCGTCGCGAATCTGCGCGTACTCGCGTGCCGCTTCCTGCTCGAACCCTCCCCGGCCGACGAGATCCGCGATATCGAGGAGCTTTGACAAGTACGCGTTGCGGTACTTCGGCTCGTCCCAGATTTTCCCCGCGAGCACGTTCGTGTTCATGTTCCACGACGGCGGCATGTCCATCATGCTGAACGAATTGTCCTGGTCCCATGGAATCAGCATCGACACGCGCTTGTTGGCAAAGCGATAGAGATAGAAGTTGTTCATGCCGACGCCGCCGACGAGGCCGTCGGTCTGCGCGAGAAAATTCTGAACGGCGAGCTCGGTGATGAACGTGTTGACATCGAGATAGTCGGAGAGCCTGGCCTGGAGGTCCGACTGCGGGGCGTCGTTGACCGCCTGGACGAGGTTTCGAATCGGCATGTAGAGCGCCGCCACCGACTCGGTGTCGTGCGTCTTCGGCCCGAAGCGCGGGATGTACCAGGCCAGATCTGGTCCTGGATCCTGGAACCCGTAGGTCTCGCCGTCCTGGTGGTGGAACTCGTAGAGGTACCCGTTGTCTTCGCCGAAGTTCGCGGTGAGGAACGTCTTGCTCACTTCCTCGCTGATCACGTACACGCCGGCATATTCGCGGTTGGGGCCAACATACAGACGCGCGTGCGCCTGGCGGGGCGCGGGAATCCCGATGGTTCGAAACAACAGCATCGACAGGTCGTCGCGCAGAAACGAGGGGTCGTGCCACGAATTGTTGATCACGATCGCCTTGAGCCCGGACAGATCCTGCCCGTCAACGTAGTGATTGAAGTCGATCCGAAGACTCGGCTTGTGATCGACGCGCGTGGCGTTGCCGCGAACGCGGATGCCGGAGTTGCGGACCTTGACGCCCTGCCACTCGAAATCGACCGGGTAGTACGTGTCGTCGGGATAGTGCGTGTGGAGGTCTTCCCAGTCGCGCGCGTTGATGTGGATCCAGACGTCGTTCAGCGCGCTGCCATCAAGGAGCGAATCTACGGATGCAACGGACGATTGCGCCGCAACGCGCGCGCCGGACGCGCAGAACGCCAGCAGCAGGAGCACGACTCCACACGCAAGAACACGAGATCGCATAGTTCCCTTCAAAAGCCGAATTGCAGCCGCAGAATGCGGCTCCAGAGGCGTGCCTGGCCGGGAATGGCGCGGCCATCCAGCGTGCGCTGCTCGCGAATCACGTGCGCCTGCAGCTTGATGTAATTGTTCAAGTACCAGTTGACGCCCGCGGACCATACGTTGTCGGCGCGCGGCGCGATCCACGCGGACCGCGGTGACGAGAACCCGTTGCCGCGCGGGCTGTCGCTCGACAAGCGCAGCTGCTCGACACGCCCGGCGATCTCCACGGCGCCAATGCCGTGCGTGAGAAACGGCCGCGCGGGCTCGACTGAATCGTTCTTCCGTTCCCCCGTGACGAGCCACGTGCTGCTGACGTACCACCCGCGCGCGACGGCGTCCGGAAGGTTGTCGTCCTCGATGCCTTGACCGAAGCGCTGATCGCGCGCGCGCATCACTTCGCCCTGCACGCCGAACGATGACGGACGCCACTGGAGCTCGGCGCCGATGCGCTGACGGCGGCCGTTCACATAGAGGTGCTCGAAGAACGAGTCGCCGGGCACGGTCTTGCCGCGAAGGCCGTTGGGACCTGCGGGAAGCGCACCGTCGGTGAACGCCACGCCGGCCGCGAGCGTGCGCAGCGCGCGATGCGTCTTCGAGCCGTCCCATGGCTTGACGAGCAGGCGCCCGGCAAACGTGCGATCGGTTTGCGGGTCGGTGCGCTCGGACGCGCGGGCATTGTCGCCACCCTGCCTGAACACACCGGCCTGGTACCGCACGACGTCGTTCAACAGGTGGCCGTGCGCCATCACGCCGACGTCGCGGCCCGGCGCGAGGTACGTGCCGGCGAGCGAGCGGTAGTTGAAATCGAGATCCATGCTGCCGGTCTGCTGATCGAGGCTGAAGGGAATCTTGAAGTGTCCGCCACGGAGTTCGAGGCCGGGCAGCACGCGGGCGTCCACATACACGTCGCGCCACGGCTGCGTGCTGTCGTGAAGCTCCCGCTCGACCTGGTAATCGAATCGTGTCAAGAACGTCCCTTCGATACCAACACGGACCCGGTGAAGATCGAACACGTCCTTCGGAGCGGTCCCTGTTTCCTGTGGAAAGTCGCGGAAGTCGGTCTGCGTGTTTGCCTTGAGATCGACCGTGAACAGCTTGTGGACCTGGAGGGACGGATGCTTGTCGAACGTCAGCCTGACCTGGGCGCCGGCCGGCACGGCGACACCGAGCACCACGCCCGCGAACGCGACAACCACGATGCGTCCAACGAGCGAGCGCGCCATGCTGACCCTGTCGGCGACAGAATGTGCGGTCACCGTTGTCAAGAAGGATAGGGTCAGCCGCTGGCGCCTGTCTGTGTTGTTGTGCACACACAGGTCGATGGAGCTCAACGATAGACGGCGAAGGCTGTGCGGTCGGCGAAGTGCGGTTGAGCGCGAACGGCCGTGCTGCGGCTCGCGCTGAAGGCGGGCGGCTACGACTGGAACTTCATCTCGACGTCCGGTCGCGGAGAGTCGGGATCCGGGACGTGCCACTGACGCTCAGCAGTTGCGGCGCGATCTGCGCGACGAAGGCGCGCTCGTACAAGTCGCGCTGCCGGCCGAATTGCTGCATCAGCCCGACCACCTGCTCGAAATCGTCGTTCGAGTACTGCTTCAGCGGATCCTGATACACGGCCTCGCGAACCTGCGCGGCGTCGTTCAACACTTCCTGCACGAGCCATCCTGACGCCGGGTCCGCGCCCGCGGGCGCGCTCACTGAGCGGCCGATCTCCATGATCTTCGCGAGGTAGCGATCGCGGTATTTCGGCTCGTCCCAGATCTTTCTCGCGAGAATGTTCTGCGCCATGTTCTGCGACGGCGGTTCGTCGAGCTGCACGAACGACTGGTCCTGGTCCCACGGGATGAACATCCAGAGCCGCGTGCGAGGAAAGCGGTAGAGGAAGAAGTTGTCCATGCCGTTGCCGCCGAGCAAGCCGTCGGTCTGCGATAGGAAGTTCTGCACGGCGAGCTCGGTGATGAACGTATCAATATCGAGGAAGTCGGAGAGCTTCGATTCGAGGTCGGATTGCGGCGCGTCGTTGACCGCCTGGATCAAATCCTCGATCGGCCGGTAGAGATTCGGGATCGGATCGGTCTCATGCGTCTTCGGGCTGAAGCGCGGGATGAACCATGCGTAGCCTGGGCCGGGATCCTCGAAGTGCCAGTTATTACCTTCCTCCGAATGATTGAACTCGAACAGATAGCCATCGTCATCGCCGAAGTGGGCGTTGAGAAACGGCTTGCTCACTTCCTCGCTGATCGCGTACACACCCGCGTACTCGCGGCCGGCGCCGACGAAGAGCCGGATGTTGGCCTGTCGGGGCGCCGGAATGCCCATGCGGCGGAACAGCGCCATCGAGACGCGATCGCGGATGCTCGACGGGTCGAGCCAGGAACCGTTGAGGACGATCGCGTTCTGGCCGAGGAACTGCTGGCCTGTGACGTAGCGATTGAAGTCGATGCGAAAGCTTGGCTTTTGAGGGTTGCGCGTGGAACCGCCCTTGACGCGGATACCGGCATTGCGCACACGCAGCCCGTTCCACTCGAAGTCGACGGGATAGTACGTGTTGGTCTGATACGTCGCGTGGAGGTCCTGCCAGTCCCGTCCGTTGATGTGGATCCAGACGTCGTTGAGCGTGCTGCCGTCGAGCAGCGGGTCGATGCTCGTCGGGACGTCGGCCGATTGCGCCGACACGTGCAGCATCGGCAGGCACAACCCGACGGCAACCAGGAAGATGATGTGTGTGATCCGCATCCGCCGCATTGCTTCTCCTACAGTCCGAATTCGATGCGGAAGGTCCGGCTCCACACGGCCCCTGCCGCCGGCGTCGCACTGCCGCCCAGTGCGCGATCCTCGCGAATCAGGTTCGCGGAGAGCTCGAAGAATTTGTTCAAGTACCAGTTCACGCCGGTTGTCCAGACCATGTCCGCAGTAGATGGAACGACCGGCGAGCGCGGTCCGTACAGCGCCGCGTTCATGCGGGGTATGCCACTGCCTGCCGACAGCCGTTCGAGGCGGGCGCCAATCTCCACGGCGCCGAACCCGCCGTCGAGGAGCGGCCGTGCGGCCGTCACCGCGTCCTTCTTGTGTTCGCCGGTGACCAGCCACGTCCCGCTGACGTACCACGCGCGGTCCACGAGATCCGCCAGGTCCTCGTTGTCGATCCCCTGCCCCAGGCGCGTGTCGCGCGTCCGCATCGCCTCCGCCTGAATGCCGATCGGGCCCGGCCGCCATCGCAGCTGCGCGCCCAGACGCTGGCGGCGCCCGTTCACGTATACCTTCGGTACGAACGCATCGCCGGGGATCGTCTGTCCCCTCAGGTCATACAAGCCTGCAGGAAGTACGCCGTCCGAGAACGCAACTCCCGTTTCAATGGAGCGCGCGAAATGCAGCGGCTGCCACTTCGAGAACGGCTTGACGACGATGCGGCCGGCGAATGTGGGGGCGACCCGAGTGTCCTGAAGCTGCGCCGGCCGCGTGTTGTCGCCATCCCGGCGGAACACGCCAGCCTCGTAGGTCAGGAGGTTCTTCTTGAAGAAGTCTCCATACGCCATCACGCCAAGACCGCGCCCCGGCGCGAGGTACGAGCCGGCGAGCGAGTGGTAGTTGAAGTCGAGAGCCATCAGGCTCGTCGTCTGGTCGAGCCCGAAGGGCATGTTGAACTGCCCGCCCTGCAGGTGCACGCCTTTCACCAGCCGTGCATCCAGGTAGATGTTCTTCCACGGACTCGAGGTGTCGTGGAACTCGCGCTCAACGTGATAGACGACGCGGTTGAGGATTTTCCCCTCGACGGCAATGCGCTCGCGGTACGGATCGAACACGTTCTTGTCAGCCGTCCCCGGCTCCGGCTGGAAATCGCGCCAGTGGTTCTGTGACTTCACGCGCACGCTGGCGGTGAGGACGTTGCCGAATTCCACCGCGGGATGCTTGTCGAAAGTCAGCCTGACTTGCGCGGCCGCCGGCGCAGCGACACCCATCGGCAATGCCGCGAGGGCCATCACCGTCAAACGTGCGACCAACGAACGCGCCATGCTGAATCTATCGGTAACAGACACCGTCCAAATTAGACGGCGAAGGCGGCGCGGTCGTTGTCGCGCGTCTCGATGAAACCGCGGCGATCGCGCTTCCCCATCTGCACGCGCCACAACCACGCGTAGAGGCCGGCGTTCTCCATCAGCTCGTCGTGTGTCCCGCGCTCCGCGATCCGTCCGCGGTCGAGCACCACGATGAGATCCGCGTCGCGGACGGTCGACAGGCGATGCGCGATCACCAGCGTCGTGCGGCCCTTGCAGAGCGACGCGAGCGCCTGCTGCACCTTGTGTTCGGATTCCGAGTCGAGCGAGCTGGTGGCCTCGTCCAGGATCAGAATGCGCGGGTTCTTCAGAATCGCCCTGGCGATCGCGAGCCGCTGGCGCTCGCCCACCGAGAAGCGGTAGCCACGCTCGCCCACGACGGTGTGATACCCGTCGGGCAGCGACGCGATGACGTCGTGGATTTGCGCGCGGGTCGCGGCGTCCTCGACTTCCGCACGCGACGCCGACGGCTTCGCGTAGCGCAGGTTCTCGAGCACGCTCGTGTGGAACAGGAACGTCTCCTGCGTGACCACCGCGAGGTTCTCGTGGAGCGAGCGCAGCGTCACGTCGCGAACGTCAACGCCATCGATGGCGACGCTTCCCTCACACGCATCGTAGAGGCGCATGACGAGCGAGGCGATCGTGCTCTTCCCCGCGCCGGATGGACCGACGATGGCGACGGTCGAGCCCGCAGGAATCTCGAGATTGATCTGTGACAGCGTATCGTCGGCCCCGTCGTAGCTGAATGACACCCCGCGAAGCGCGATCTGCCCGCGCGTCGGCGGAAGCGCAATCGCGTTGCTCGCATCGCGGATCGACGGCATGCGATCGAGCACGCCGAAGACCCGCTCGAAGTACGCGTAGCTCGTCATCAAATCCACATGAACGCCTGCCAGCTGGCGAGCCGGTCCGTACAGGCGTTTGAGCACCGTCACAAACGCGATGACGGTTCCAAGCGCGATGTGTCCCTCGATGACGAGGAAGCCTCCGAGCGCGAACACGATCGCCGGCCCAACCGCTTCGAACAGTCCCAGCAGCAACTGGAACCAGCGCCCGACGAGCGACTGCTCGAGAGAAAGCTGCTTGATTTCTTCCGCCTTCGCGCGGAAGCGGCGGAGCTCGATGTCCTCGCCGCCGAAGACCTTGATGAGCAACGCGCCCGATACCGAGAGTGTCTCGGTGAGGATGCCCGTCAGCTCGCTGACGCGCGCCTGCACGGTACGCTTGATCCGCTTGCGCGTCCTTCCGACGCGACGTGTCGGCGCGATGAAGAGCGGCAGAAACCCGAGCGCCACGAGCGCGAGACGCCAGTCGAGCATGAACACGAATGCGGTGGTGGAGGCGAGCACGATCGCGTTCTGCGCCACGTCGACGAGCGTGCCGCTCACCGCGCCGCCAACGCCCTGCACGTCGTTCAGCACGTGGCTCACCGCCTCGCCCGGCTGCTGCTTCGCGAAGAACGCGAACGGCATCGTGTGGAATTGCCGATAGAGCGCGACGCGCAGATCGAGCATCACGTGCTGCCCGATCAGTTCGGACGAATACTTTTGCGCGACTTCAAAGAGACCGGCGAGCGCCGGGCCGGCAATCATGGCGCCGCAATAGAGCCACAGCAGCTTCACGTCGCCGCGCGGAATCGCCTCGTCGACGACCCGCCGCATGAACCACGGCAGGCAGAGGTTCAGTCCCGCCCCGGCCGTCATGCAAATGATGACGAGGAGGGACCGCCGCCAGTGTGGCGCCACCAATGCCAGGATGCGCCGCAGCGTCGTGGCCTCGATGGCGGGCAGGTCCTTCGGATCTAGGCGTGTCTTGTGCACGGAGAGCTGGGGTCGCTTCAGCAACCCACGTACCTTCCTCTACCTGTGAAGTAACGCGCCGCGGCGCGAAAACGAACAGCGCGGATCGACAAAACAGAACACCACTAACAATCTTGGACGGTGCCAGGGGGTGCGGGAGTTTGCGGGGTGGGAATTATTTCGCGCCGTTCCAGGCGCCGTGCGAGGCGAGAACGCCCTTGGCGATGAAATCCGCGAGCAGCCGATTACCTACGAGCGTGTAGTGACAGCAGTCGTCGACGTAGACGGGCTGGCGCTCGTGGTCGAAGAGGTGCAGCCCATTCATCGCGCCTGGCTCCAGCGCCTTCTCGAGCAACGGATAGCCGCCCTGCGCGCCTGGTTTGAATGGAGAGCCCTCGTTGAGCGCCACCTTCTTCTCGTCATCGGTGAAGCCGCGTGACGTGTAGTACTGGTTGGGCTGGAGCACGTGGAAGTACGGCACGCCTCTCGATGCGAGCAGTTGATTCATCAGCGTCGATGACGCGCTCCAGTTGGCCGCGATGTCTTCGAACACGGCCGCGCCGCTGCGCGCCTTGACCTTCGGCGTCACGTGGATGACCGAATTCGCCGGCGGGTTCGATGGAAGCGTGTCGAAGGTCACGCGCTCGTCGTCATAGCGCCGGCGGAGAAACGCGTAGTAGTGCCGCAGCCCAAACTCCACTGAAGCAAACCATGTCCGGTTGCCCCGCTCGGCGACATCATTCAATCGCTGCCGGTACTGGGTCATGCGATACAGCGACTCGAGCTTCGCGGGCGTCAACGTCGACTGATTGACCAGGTTGATCAACGGATCCAGGTGTTCGTGGCTCGGCATCGAGATGTCCCACCCGTATTGATCGTTGATGTTCCCGAGCGCCACCTCGTTGAAGCCGTCGATATCGATCACCATGTCGAACGGCTGACCGATCGAGAGGAAATAGGACAGGACGAGGAGCTGCTGCGGCTGCTTGTATCCTTCGTGACTGAAACAGAGCGACACGAGCTCCTTGCTCGTGAAGAAGGTGTTCTGCCGCAGGTCGTCCTCGAACCGGCTCGTTCCTATCCTGCAGAAATACGCGGCCACCGATCCGCCGAAGATGCCGATGACGAACTGCCGCTCGTTCGTCCTGGTGAACGGATAGCTGTATCGCGACGAGAAACCAAAGTTGTTGGTCGCCACCGTTGGTCCTGATTCGGCGCTTTGCAGACCAGGCGGCAGATCGAACGGGATACCGGGACGATGCGTGGGGCCGAAGTACGGGTGCAGGCCAACCGCCGTCAGCCCCTCGTTGGGCGCTTGTTGAATCCGCTCAATCGTCGGACGGTACGGATCCATGTAAAACAGCCAGCCGTGCTGGTAATAGAAGAGGGTGAGCGCCAGCAGCTCCGCCGCGATGCAGAAGATCGCAACGTTGACCAGCAGCAGGAAAAGGGCTCGCTTCAACATTGCGTGCGGCCGGTGCTGTGGCTACGGCAGCGGATCGACGGGAACGCCGACGTCGACCAAGCGCATCGCGATGTCGTTGTTGCGAAGCACCTGTCGCTCCATCGGCTCTAATCCTTCGTACTGGTATGGCAGGTACTGCAGCGGATGCCGGAATCGCATCACCTCGACGAGCGACGCGGGCAGCGGCGGCCGCGGCGCGCGCGGATGATACAGGTGCTGCGCATTGAACAGCACCCACTGTGACTCGACGTGCTCGCGTGCAAGCGGCGGCCCCTCGATGGTGTTGTCGAAGTCGATCGGACCGTACTTCGCGGTGATCTCCGAGATGACATCACGCGGAAATCGCTGCTGCAGCGGCTGACGGAAATTCCATCCCGTCTGGAGGACAAGCGCTGCCACGCAGGCCGCGACCAGCCACGACGGCCATCGCTTCCGCTCGAGCAGTTCCACAGCAGCCGCCGCGGTCGCGAGGCACAGAAACGGGACGATCTGGCGCGACTGCCGGCCCATCACGACGAAGACGTGAAGGACGGCGGATGTGAACCCGAGCCCGAGATAAATGAAGGCGGCGGCGATCACCCACAGCGCGGCCGCGTGCCGCCGGCGTGAATTCCAGTCGGTCGTGCCGAGGATCACAAACAGCACGGCGGCCACCCACGCGAGGAGCAGGCCATGCTCGGCGTGCCACAGGTACGCCCACGGCGCGCTGAATCCTTCCGGCGCGTAGCCGTCGGTCACCGTACCGGCAAGGCGGCGCATCCCTGAAAATAACAGCGGCGCCCCGGTCGCCAGCTCCACGAGCATGATCGCGGCGGGGACGAGCAGAAAGCCAGCGCCCGCGAAGACCGCCCGCAGAAGGGCACTCCTGATCGTCGTCCGCCCTTCGTGGAGGATGTGAACGAGCAGGACGACGCCGACGAGCAGCCAGTAGCCGTTGTACGTGGCGAAGGCGGCGCTCGCGGCGGCGCCGCACAGAAGCGAGTCGCGGCGAGAGGTGCCAAGCGCGCACCACAATGCCGCCAAGCCCAGCGTCAGCGAGCTGTCGTACGGCAGCAGATGCCGCGAGTAATAGAACATCGTCGCAGCCGATGCCATCAGCGCAGCCGCGATCAGTGCCTCGACGTGATCGCGCCCGGCGCGCCGCGCAATCGCATACACGAGCGCGATCGAAATCACCGATGCCTGCGACAGCGCGAGACCGGGCAGCATCATCAATCCGTTGCCGGATCGGCTCAGCGCGTGGCCCAGCTCGAACTGGATGGCTGCCGGAACGGCGCTGATCAGCGCGAAGCCGAGATGATCCTGTGTCGAAAAGAGTGCCCTGACGATCTCGATCCATCTCCCGCGATGGAGATCGAAGATGTCGAGCACCTGCGTATAGAGGCGCTCGTCCGGCCAGTACAACTGACCGCCCTGCACGACGAGCACGAGGCGGAGGAGCGACGCCAGCGCCAGCAGCAGGACGAGTGAACGATGCCGCACCCACGCGCCGGACGCGCGCGCGCGATCGAACCGATCGCGGAGGGGTGATTCCGCAGCGGGCGCAGCACTAGAACCCAAGTGCACTGCCGCGCAAGGTTAACACACGGCCCACTCTGCACTTCCCAACTTCCCCCTCGAACGTCCACTTAGGTGTGGCGGTACGGCACCGACGCGCCATCGCGCCACACGCCGATTTCCGCAATGATGCCCCGGCTCAGTGATGCGCCGCCGAATCAGCCAGATTCAGCCCAATCACCCCGGCGATCACCAGGACGATGGCAACGACCTTGATTAGCGATACAGTTTCGCCGAAGAACACGATCCCGACGACCGCGATGAGGAGTGTGCCGCAGGCCGCCCACACCGCGTAGGCGATGCCGACCTCGATGGTACGAAGTGCCAGCGCAAGTCCGAGCAGCGCCAGGATGTACGCGAGTAGCATGGGCGGGATCCAGATCCAGCGTGTAAGGCTGACGGACAGCTTCATGAACACGGTCCCGGCAACCTCGCAGGCAATCGCGGCGGCGAGCACGATCCAGCTTTGCATGTGGCATCCGTTGCGTCGCAACCATGCTAGCGCAAGGGACATTCCGTTCGAGGGAGTTTGAGTGAGACACCTGACACACGGCGGCATCACGCTCGTCACCGGCGGCACGGGGTTGATCGGCGGCGAGGTGATTCTGGCGCTCGCGCGAAGCGGTGCAGCCGTTCGCGCGGTCGTTCGAGGCGAATCCTGCGTACACGCCCGGCGGCGGCTGATCGAGCGCCTGGAAAAGTCCGATGCGTATTCCGCCCATCTTCTGCCGCTCATCGACGCGGTCGCCGGTGACACGGTTCAGCCGATGTTCGGATTGAAGGACGCCTCGCTCACGGGCGTCGATCGCGTCATTCATGCCGCCGCGAACACCCAGTTCAGCCGGCGGCAGGACGAGCAGGTGTGGAACACCAACGTCTCGGGTGCGCGCCATCTCGTCGAAGTCGGACGCGCGCTGCGGGATGACGCGCGGATCCTGTTCGTCAGCACCGCGTCGGTGACGACCGCGCCCGAACGCACGTGCATCGACGAAGAAGCGCCATTCGCCGGCCACGCCAACACCTACTCGCGATCGAAGCGCGAGGCCGAGGCAATCGTCCGCGAGAGCGGCCTGAACATCGTCATCGTGCGGCCGAGCATCGTGCTGTCTCGAGGCGTGCGCGACCGCGCGATGGCGCGCAGCATCCTCTGGGCCGTGCCGATCATGGGCGAGCTCGGGGAAATCCCGGTCGATCCGGATGCGTGCGTCGACCTCGTGCCGGTTGACTACGTCGCGAATGCGATCGCTCAGCTGGTGATCCGCCCCTCGCTGGAGCATCGGCTCTATCACGTGAGCGCGGGGCGTGACGCGTACACGTTCGGCGAACTCCGCGAGGCGGTCATCGCGCGCCACCCCGAGCTCGAGCGCATACAGCCGGTCGGCCGCGGCCGGCGGATGTCTGATCGCGCGCGCGCACGACTCCTCCGTCCGCTTGATGCCTACCTGCCGTTCATCAATGCCGGCATCCGCTACGCCAACGATCGGTTTGTCTCAGAGGCGGGAGCGCTCGCGCCGAGCGCGCTGACCTATGTACCTGACCTCGTTGGACTGGTCACGCTGCAGGAAGCGCTCGACGAAATGTATCAGCCCTGACTTCGCGGCCGGGATTCGGGAGTCGGGATTCGGGATTCGATGCACGGTAGGCCGGTCGCTTCATCCCTCGTGGCACCCGTTGGGGCCTTCGGCAGCCAGACTTTGACGACGTCGCCGACGCGCGGCACGTCGTGTTCCTCGAAACCGTGTTCACGAAACCAGGCGGCGAGCTCGGGCCACGAGTTCTCGAACGAGCCGCGGCCCTCCAGGAGCAGCGCCGCCGACACGTTCTCCCGATCGAGCCGCGTCCGCGCGCGCGTCATGTCGGCGGCCGTTTCGTAATATCCGGGAATCCATGACGGCAGGCCTCCCGCAAAGGGACGGCCGGCCAGGAATGGAATCTGCGGACCAAATCCCGCGACGAACACGCGCTGCGCTGGCTGCGTGCAGCGCGCGAGATAGCTGACGAGCGCCGGATAGCGCGGGCTTGGCTGAATCTCCGGCGAGGCGTGCACGAGGCGATCCGACACCCGTCCCGCCTGCCGGACGATCGCAGAGGGCGTCGGCACCCGGTACCCGGCCGTCCCCAGAGAGATCGTCACGAGCACCAGTGCGGCCGCGACGGTCACGAGTCCACCGGCGCGCAGCGCACGCGGCGAGAACGTCTGCCCGATCAGGGCCGAAGCGAGCACCGCCGTCGGCGCGATGACGTCGGGCAGACGCGCCACCAGCACGTCGCGCAGGAACACCGCGTTCATCATCAGCACGAACACGGATGTCGAGGCGAGCTGCGCCGCCGTCAGCGTCCGCGTCTTTCCGAGGGCGCGCACGAGACCGCATACTGGAATCACCGCGACGACGTAATACAACGCCTGGGGGCCGCCGCCGCCCGTGCGCCGGCCTTCGGACTGTACGAATCGAAGCGCGGCGCTCGCGTACTCACGCAATCCCTCGTTCCACTCCACATAGAGCAGCCACGGCGACACACACACCAACGCGGCCAATCCATACATCACGAATTGCCGCACCGCCTCGGCCGGATTCGATCGATGCAGTACGCCAAGCAGCACGGCCGTCGATGCGACGACGTAGACCGCGTAGTCGTGGCGCAGAAGAAAGGCGATGGCGGTCCACGCCGCAAGCGCCAGAAGGCGGCCGCGACCCGGCGAGTCCGCATAGCGCCACTGCAGGAGGATCGCGACGACGGGAACGATGACCTTCGTCGTGTTATAGAGGCGCGGAGAGCTGATGATGGCGAGCGCGGCCGCGGCGACGCCAACCGCGGTGCTGCCCGACGCGCGCCGGGCAAGCACGTACGTGCACGACGCGGCGATCGCCTGCAGCACGACGCACAGCACGATGTTGGTGGCCAGCACGTGGCCGAAGACCGAAGCGAGCGCGCTCGTCAGCAGGTAGAACAGCGGCTGGCCGGGGTCTTCGAAGCCGCGGATCGGCCAGTCGCTGAACAGCACCTGCTGGGCGCGCGCCAGCATGACGAAGTGATCGTTTTCAATCGGGCTCAGCGTCAGGTAGCGAAACGCAAAGGCAAGCAGTCCGATGAGGAACGCGCGGCGCAAAGGTATCCGCCCGAGGCCAGGAGTAGTGGTCAAATATCCGCCAACATGACCATGTATATCGCAGATAGCCGGCGCCTCACGAATGCGGGCGCCAAGAAGATGATCGAGGCCGCCACGGCGAAGGCCGCGGCCGGCGGCGCCGCCGTGACGATTGCCGTCGTCGACGCCGGCGGACACCTGATCCTCCTCGAGCGGATGGAAGGCGGCAAGTTCCATACCGTGCATTCCGCGACGACGAAGGCGGCGTGCGCCGCGTCGAACCGGCGCGCCACCACGTCGCAGGGCGCGGTCGGTCAGACGCTCGACACCGCGCATGCGCTGGGGCTTGCGCTGGCCGCGGGACCCGAGCGCTGGACCGCGATGGAAGGCGGCTGCCCCGTCATGGTCAACGGCGAGTGCATCGGGGGCGTGGGCGTCGCCGGCGCGGACTGGAAGACCGACGAGACGCTGGCGCAGGAAGCGGTCACGGCGATTGGCGCGACGTGGGGATGAGCGCGGCGCCGACGCGCGCGAACACGCCCTGGTGAAGGCGATCACCAGGGGCGAAGCCGTCCGTCTTGAACCCCGCCTGGACCACAAGCGCGATCGAGTGCGGGCCGCGCTGCGCCAGCGGCCGCATGGTCGTGACCGAGACGTCCTCGCCCCATTCGGGCCGGCGCCACATGTAGCCCTCGCCGTCGATGGTCCAGCGCCTGAACGACGCGAGCCGCGTCCCCTGCAGGCCGATGCCCCATGTCCGGGCGCCAATCGTCTGGCCGGCCGTGACCTTGACATCGACGAAGCGGCTGTTTCGTACGAACGTATTGTCGATCACGAACTCGGTGCCGAACGACGTGAGATGGAAGCGGGCCATCGGCAGATAACGAGTCGCGCCGAGATGAATCATCGGGACCGGCGCGCTCGTGTGGCCGCCCCATACGTATGAAATGAAGGTGCTGTAGTAGGAATACGCCAGCAACGGGTTGGCAAACGACACCAGCGCGCGCTTCTTCAGCATACGCGCCGAGAGGCGCTTCTCACCGGCGTGCGACGCGAGGTAGTTGTAGACGCGCAGGAAATCGCCGACGTCGTGCCCTTCCGTTTCGAGAGTGTGGGTGCCGCGGATGTAGCGGATGGTGTCGTACTCGGCGTAGAGGTAGCGGCGCGCATCGCGGTAGTGCCAGCGCCCTTCGGTCACCGCGTCTTTCGCGAGGTCGCGCGCCATCACGTAGTTCGCTTCCATTCCTCCCACGCTGACGGCGAGCACTTCCTCGGCCGTGGGCGTGCGGTTGAACTCGAAGAAGGTCGCGCCCCCGCCGCGGCCG
>Ga0209515_10003225_pt1 | contig 23726 bp, 21 predicted proteins | sample Subgroupgradi54m_FD_187454 | JGI IMG/M metagenome (GOLD analysis project Ga0209515, IMG submission 187454) | Subsurface groundwater microbial communities from S. Glens Falls, New York, USA - GMW60B uncontaminated upgradient, 5.4 m (SPAdes)... ... | reverse complement strand
GATGCGTTTGTAAAAGAGAAGCCCGAAAATGTATTTCTTGTAATCGGAGCTATCGATCTTACCGCGAAGAATATCAGCACTCTTCCAAAGAAACGCTTCGAGCTGCGGCAGGGTGAGCTTACTGCCCATCTTATCCACGATGGTCTGAATGTCTTGCGGGCGGTATTTACGATCTCCACGCTTACCGGCTCGCAGAGGTACTAAAATACCCTCCTTTTCCCAGTTCCGAAGAGTATCGGGATGAATATTGAAAATCTCCGCTACCTGGCTGATAGAGAGTAATTCCGGCCTTCCTTTAAGTTTTGCTTGGATATCCTTTCGCATAGTCTGTGCCTTAAGCCTATCCGGTCGTAGATATAAAGTCAAGTGTTCATAGGTATTCATAGGTTAGAAAAGATTAGCCCTTATGAAATAAGGGTTAATTGGCACTTTTCTGGATTCTTATGCCTTTATTTTCCAAAATTAAGCTGTTTTTTAGGCAGGAAATCAGCTCTCGTTTTTCCTCAACTGTTCCTTGATTGAGCACATGAGCCGCATACCGCTTCGGATCGAAGTCCTTTTCCAGCGATCCGTTGTCATGAATATTGAGGAATGATTTTTGGAATTTCGCCATCCGCTTGTACTCCTCATCGAACTTCTTCTTGATGATGCCCTCGTTCATCTCTAGTTCCCCGATGACGGCCACTAGCTGTTTAATCACTTCTTCTTCCCGGATATACCCCTCTTTGCATTGGAGATTTCTTGATCGATTACAACCGTAGTAAACGTAGTGTGCCATGTCTCCGCTGACGAGCTTTTTATATTTGTCCTCGGCAGTTACGCCTGACCCGCATCTTCCGCAACTCATGATCCGGGAAAACGCGAACTGTTTGTCCACATATTTTATCTCCGATCGCTTGAGTTGTTCCCGCGCTTTCTCGAAGACTTCTCTTGTAATGAGCGGCACGTGCTGTCCTTTATACCAGTTGCCGCTTCCCATTGGGTATTCAAACGTTCCATAGAAGAAAGGTGTTTGCAGCAAGCGGTAAATATTGCTCAATGTGAGTGGCTTATTGCTTGTCGCACTTCTAAAGTTCATGTCAAATTTTAGCCAGTGATATATTTTCCTTCCGCTCCATTTCTCATAAGCGACCTTCTCGAACATCTGTTTCATCACCGGGCCACGTTCTGGATCAACCATTACGTATCCTTTCCGGTCGATCCGTTTTTCATTCAGATATCCAGTCGGAGCTGGAGCCGGCCATAGTCCCATCTCGCAGCGCATCCTGAGCCCTCTCTTTACATTCACGCTCTTGTTATCATTTTCCAATTTCGCCTGTGAGCATAGAATCATGAGCAGAAATTTCTCATTCGGCGAATTCGTAAAATGCTGGCCGTAGGTTTTTATCTCAAGTAGCAGTTTCTGATCCATGAGATCGACGAGCGATCCTAAGTCTCCAGCGTTTCTCGATAAACGGTCCGGCGCCCACGTCAAAATTCCGGTATATCTTCCGCTCCGGATATCTTTGACGATTTCGTTGAAAACCGGACGCTCACCGGAATCTTTCGCCGAATGCGACTCTCTCCGGATATCGACGATCTCCAGACCGTCACGTTCCGCAAGCTGTAGCATCTCCTTAATTTGACTCTCAATGGAGAGGATTTGCCGTTCTTCGCTCTCGGTCGACTTCCGGGCGTAGAGGCAGTATTTAACCTTCTCCGTGGGCTTTTCGCTTATTTGGGTCCCAGCCCCCAAGGACCCTGTAGCTTGGATAGTCATGTCTAAAGGGATGACGCAAACTTCTTCAGAAGTCCAGAGAGCCTCGAGTTGGTAACTTAAGTCCCGAAAGTCCTCTAAAATCCGGCTAAATCTCGTTGAAGAGCCCGAACCTATCAAATTTTCTTTCCGGCTCCTCCTCATAGTCGATTTGCTCCCGCCATCCGAGAGCCAAAGTTCTTAAAGCATCGGCAAAATGGGAATGCTCATCATGCAATGGTTTTGATTTAAAGGTTCCCAGTTTTTCATCCCACTCCTTGCGGTAGTTAGCGAGTGCCTTAATCAACCTGTCTGTTTTTGACTTATCAAACCAGAACCGACCAAAGAGGGATCTGACACCCTCGATGCCATCCTCAACCGAGAGTTTTGGAACAACGACTGTAGTCCATAGCCTTAGTGAATGAAGCTTCTCTCTCCGGGTGATACCCGTCCCGAGTTCTTTTACCTCGATGTCATGAGGAAAGTAGTGATCCCCATACTGGTAGCCGTGCTCATAACTCTTGTTTTGGAGAACTTTTACGTAATGGTCAAGTCCCTCTCCGCGGTTGTAATACAGATCAATGAATCTAATTTCTTTTCCGACAGTTTGAGTTAGAAGGATTACGTTGAAGTCATTCATTCCCAGATCCCACCAAGTATCAACTTTGATGCGTGGGTCATACGGAATGGTCGTGATCCGATTTTCTTCGTAGACTTTAGAAAGTTGGCTTGCGTAGTAGGCGCCTTCAATCGAGCTAATAAATGCCTCTTCCGGAGTCGAAGGATATTCAGAGCGCATATTCTCTTTAAGGTGTTTCTGTTTGGCGTAGTACCACTGGCGTTGCGGTTCAGTGAGAACAATACCGTGATCAGTCCGTAGCCTTTGAAAGTAATCCTGCAACTCACTGGGGATCGGTTCAGCTGCCTGTAGAGTATACTCAAAATTTTCCCACCAAGAAAAGAAAAAGAACCTGAACTGAAGGGGATTTAGTTTAACTCCTTCTTTCTGCGACAGCTGAGCTTCTTGGCATAGCTCATAAAAATATCCCGATTGTCCTTTAGCAGTTGACTCGATTGAGATATACCCGCCTTGCTCAACTGAATTTATGGCTCCTGTCACTATTTCCTCTGCCTTATCAGGATATTTCTGGCTAGTATAGCCGAGCTCACTGATGTGGAGATACTGAACCGTTCCCGAACGGGTTGACAATGAAACAAAGATCGAGGAACCATTTTTGAAAGTCAGCTCAGATCGGCTATCTACTTGAACCTCAAATCCGTCTTTTAACCAATCAGGTAAATTATCAAAGGGAAATTTAATTTTATCCTTAAAGATCTTTTTGGCATCTTCAATCTTATGGGCGATGATTCCTGCTGTTTTGTTAGAGGAGAAGAGAACTGCGTCTAGGTAAATGATGCAAAAGAAAGTCGTTATCCCTAACTGGCGGGCTTTCAGTACTAGGTTGAAGTAATGAAGGTTATCGAGTAGGTGTTGCTGAAACTGATTCGGGCGAAATTTAACCCTCTTCCCGTGTTTATCCTTGATCCAGTAAAGATTGTTAAGCCGCCAATTTCTGTCTCTAAGTTTTTGCTTGAGTTCTTCCAGCTCATTTTTATTCTTTTTTGGTAAGAGGTTGTTCATCATCTTGGATTTCCTTAAGAATTTTTGTAATAGGGTCACTAGTAATCTTTAACTTATTAGCGTACTTGGGGTGATGGGCGGTTAACCAGAAACGGAGCGCTTCCCACTTTTTATCCTTGATCAGACTAATTAACTGCGATTCACTCATGTCGTTGATAAAGAGCACCCCTTCATTAATTGCCGCATCGGCTGCTTCTAGGAAAATTTCATCTTCGTTTCTCCACCGGTAATAAGTGGCTCTGCTGATACCAGACCTCTCGCAAGTTACCTGAACGATTGGAATCTTTTTAAGCTCCTGAAGCACTCTCTCCTTATCCTTATTCTGACGCGCCCCAATAGAGGCGGCTCTTTTGTCGTTGGTTTTATCCATTGCTAATTTTTCTGGCTTTAATGCCGGTTAATTTCTCGAATCGACGTTTTATGACCTCGGTGTAAACCGGGGATTTTTCCATCACATAGCACCTTCTCTTAAGTTTTTCAGCTGCGATTAGGGTTGATCCGCTCCCACCAAAGGGCTCAATGATAAGATCGTCTCGTTTAGTCAAGACCTTAATGTAGGGAATAAGGATCTCCACTGGCTTAGTGCCGAAGATAATCCCTTGCCCGCTACTCTTCTCATCTGCCGCTACAAACTCGATGAAATCAGTGGGGCAAATCTTCTTACCTTTCTCGTAGCCCTCCCAATGAGGCTTACCCGAGGTCGCATAGAGAGCATTCTCGTATTCATTCTGGAAGATATCATTTGCTTCTGGTTCAAGGTTCAATGTCACATTCCCCTGAGTTCCAACGAGAGCGATATCATGTTTATTAAAGAACTTGTACTTGGCGGCGAATCCCTGTACTCGATTGGGCAGGTGCCAGACGATCGTGTTACGGTATCGCCAGTGTTTCTCTAACTCGTCCCAAATGATCCGCAGATTCTTTGGGTTCTCAAACACGATAATAGAGAAATCAGGTTTCTGAATCTTGGCGATGTTTGCCATCCATCTCTCGGTAAAGTCCGGAGGTAATTCATCAGTTTCCAGGTACTTGCGATCACGTTTGAGGCCAAACCCCTCCGTTGCTTTACCGTGACGTTTCTTACCTTGTAAGTACGAGAGGAGGTAGGGCGGATCTGTAAAGCACATACTGGCCCTCTCGCCATTCATTAGCTTCAGGATGTCCGTTTCCACAGTGGAGTCACCACACATCAGCCGGTGGTCGCCGAGCTTATAAACATCACCTTTCTTAACTAGAATTTTTTCAATCGAAAGCTTTTTCAGCTCCTTTTCTAGATCAAATTCCTCTGGACTCTCAATGTTGAAGATGTCGTCAAGCTCCTCGCTTGAGAAACCGATCTCCTTGAGGAAGGCTTCACCAAAATCTGCCAGTAGGTTCCAGTCAAACTCACCGATATTCTTATTGAGCCGAATACAAAGCTCCTTCTCTTTCTCCAGATCGGGGATATTAAGGTAAACGACCGGCACCTTTTTAATTTTCAGCTCCTTGGCTATCATCAACCGGAAGTGACCTCCGATCACTATTTCTTTTCTCTCGGGGGCGGAGTTCACCAGCAAGGGGTCAACTAAGCCGTATTTCGTGATGCTCTCTTTCAGTTGCCCTATAGCATCCTTGCTCCATTTCCTGGGGTTGTACTCAGATGGCCTCAAGTCAGCGGTAGACACATAAACTATGTTGAGATTTTTCATTTTATGGGTTTATTTATTCTTTCTTTGCCGCGTTTCTTGTATCGACCGATAAACAAAAAACGCCTTCCTAGGCGCTTTTGCTATAACCGACTTCCAAAAACGCCTATACATTGCGATTTTGGAAACGGTTGCGAGCCATTTCAGCACTCTTCGATTACAGCGTCTACTATTTCGACCCTTTGGGAGGAAATAACAGACTGAAGAGGCCCCTCCGAGATTTGCTTTATCAATCCCTAAGAGGCAATTGTACCCTTCGATTTAGATCACGCTTGGGTACTGTCCATTCGGGGCTGATGCCCCTCCAACACAATATTCAGTTTTCAACTCCGTTAATTATACCAAATCTCGGGCTTAATTACAAGGGGTTCACTATCTTACTGACTAGTAATCTACTGCCTCGTCGGCAACCATAGCTTCGCTCCTTTGTTGAGCACCTCTACGAATTCTTCCGACTCCTTTCTTTCCTATTTCTTCAAGGTAAGATCTTGCTTCGCTGAAGGCGATTCCTCCTTTTGATCATTGGGGTCTCAATTCAGCGAGGAATGCTTAATTTGAAATATCCAGCAGAATAGAAAGTGGGAATTATATACAAAGTTGCCCTATCAAAGATTTAAATCAAGAGGGTCATTTGGATTTCCTGACGTTTGAGCTTTGCAATTCGTAAATAATCCGACTGGATCATTGGGAGGACATGGACGTTGGCTCTCTATGTATCTGTATCTGAAAACAAAAACACGAGTCGCAATTAAAACACCAACCGCAATTAACAGAATAACCGGTATGATGTACCAAGCTCCAAATTTAATCTTCCTCATTTACTAAGAAAATCAGTTGAACTCACTCTGTAATTTTGACCTTTATATACAGCTCTTATGTAGTAAGCATTTCTATCTCCAGCAGGATCGGGGAAAGTTAAGTTGTACTTCATCAGTAAGTGATTGCTTTGCTCTATTACCTGTGTACCAATCCCTGCGTTTGTACCATCAAAGATTGTTTTATTATTAATGAAATCGGGAGCTATAAGAGAGATGATCACGTTCCCATCCAACTTATCAATAGTATTATTCTTATCCCCAAACCAAATCTCCATTTCATAACTGCCATAGAATGGTTTGGATGAAAGTACCTTTAGCTGATAATCCGGCTTGATGTCTGGCTTAATATCCGCCTTAACTACTTCCTTTTCAGCACCGACTCCAGTTGTCTTCTGCACAATACTATTTTCAATTGCCAACTGCGCCTTCAATTGTTCCTGCAATAAAGCAACCTGTTGCTGCAATAAAGCTATAATCTGCTCAAGAAGAGAAACATATTGCTGGGTTAACTTATCCTGGGTGGCTGCCTGAGTGACAGGAACACCAAGCAATGTTGCTAAAAGAACAATTACGATAACGGACTTCTTCATACTCGGACTTTTATCTTCTTAACTGGCTGGGAACATAAAGCTCCCCGCCAGCGATGGCTTGCGCCACCCATATCCCTTTCGGGATATGACCGATCAGGGTGCTCTGACGAGGAGCTCAATACCCTGATCGGTTTTTTTTGGCCATGCTACTCGTCCTCGAGCAGTTTAGGCCTTGGCTTACGACCTATTCAGTTGTACCTCCCATGATGACGCAGAAGGTTGCAGTAGTCCAGACCGCCCCACCGGTTGATTTTAGCCGCAAAATAGTTTATAATATGGACGAAAATAGAATATCAGGTCATCGGAGGTTACTCATTACGTAACATAAAACGACTCAGTAACCTTACCGCCTCCGATTAGTATAGAAGAAAGGAATAGTCTAGAAACTCGGAGGAAATGCCCCGAGTTTTGTTTTTAGAAAGGTCGTAAAAATAGCAATTGTAAAATGTCATTAGGTAAACATTCGAAGAACCCCATTTCAATGAGGATCCGAAAGGAGAGATCAGATGCTTTAATCAAGAACTTAAAGCCAACCTACCCGGCCCTAAAAGGGGTAAACGGAAATAAGAAGCTGGGGACTTTGGAAAAAGAGCTCGGCGTTACTTCACTGAGCCAGGCTCTTAGAATTCTTCAGAAAAAAGGAAGTAAAAAGTAGTCTTTGACTATTTTTAGGGGCCTTGGAAAACGTGCCAAGTAGGTAGAGCTTGATTGGCCTGAGAAATCTTGATGATAAGTAAAGTAATTCAGTAGCGGCTTGGTCGAGATAGCGCCCGAAAGGCACACCCTCCATTAGAACACCTTTCTATTCCGGGGTGTTTTAATTTACTTTTATTAGAATTTGGAGAAAGATATTGAGTGATGCAGTTATCCGACAAGAGGATAAAAGAGTTTAAAGATATTTTTGAGAAAGAGTCCGGCAAGAAAATGAGCTGGGAGGAAGCCGCCGAAGGAGCTTATGGTCTAGCCCGCTTCGCCGAGCTCATGTTTGATTCTTGGGTCGAAGACCAGCGTAGGAAAAAGAAATTAGAGGAATCTCCCAGGGGTTTTCACCTGGAAGGTATCGGCTACACTTGTTTTATTTGCGGCAGCTCGATTTCCAATGAGGAAACTTGGTACGACAAATACGGTATTAAGTGCCTCATTTGCCAGAGGGCAATTGATAAAAAGATTATTCCCGCTACCGCTGCTAAGAATAAAGATGGCTGGTACTCAAAATACGATTTAGAAAGCCGTTTCAATATTGACCGCCATGCGCTGAATAGATTTGTTAAACAGGGCGTTCTGAAACCTCGCATCGTTCCAAGCTCAACCGACAGACCACATACCTATCTCTTCTTGATTAAGGACAATAAAGACATCCTGCCACCTAAGAAACTAACGAAATCAAGAATGGTTAAGGAGGTTAAAGACGGAAAAGAATGGTTCCATTCGGAGCCATGGTATAAATTTGAGGATCCTCAGGTGGTGCTAAAGGATTATAAGATTATGAACTATTTACGAGTGGTGACAAAGAGAGAAGAGTCTTGATGGAGATGAGAAAAAATCGTAAGAACTTTGAGATTCTGGTAGAAAATCTCTTATTAGGCTACGAGCTATTTCATTTGAATAAGAATCTCCATAAAGGAATAAAATCTGCCTATTATCATAAGTTCAAGGGGGTATGGGGCAATGTTTTGGTAAGCATGGAAGTCCGGTATTGGCTAGAATTGGCTACAATTTTTGATAAAGAAAGTTATATAAGGCATGGACGGACATATAAAAATATCTCTATTCATAGATTTCTTGATTCCAGAAGCTTCAAACAAAAGTTCAAAGGATATATAAGAATAATTGAAAAAGTCAAAAAACTCAGGAATAAAGCGATAGGACATAAAGATCAAGAGACTACTCGCAACTTTAGTAAATTCTTGAGAAAACTTGGGTTAAAGGAAAATGACGATCTCCTGCTATTCGAAAAGACTATTGATGTTTTAAGTGAGTTTTCAGATAATCACGGACTAATTGAAAATCTAAAATCTCGTTTTGAGAAATCAAGACTCCGTATTGAAAGTGAGGCTAATCTATTTACTTGATATTCCGATCGCAGCATCTGATTATTTTTTACCCAAAACCACTAGATAGACTACAGATCCTTCTAGCTTTCCGAAAATCTGGACTCTGGCAAAAATTTCCTCCTTATTCTCAAAAAATTCAATACCGAGATCTTCTTTCCTAGGCATCTCATAATCTCTTATAGTGCCTACCCACCTACTGATTTGATTAGGTTCATTTAATATGGCAGGAACAACATACGCATTTCGAATGAACTGTTTATCGTAGTGAGCGACTCCAAAGCCGTAGGCAATCTTAGCGATAAGGCGTGCGAAATCTACTGGGCTAAAAGTGATGGGGAAATTAATTGCGCTTGCACCATATCTTTTTCCTAATGCTGTTAATTCGACTCCACCGTTCCTGTTGAGTGCGTTTCCTCTATATAAAATGCCCTGGACATGGTTGCCGCTAAGATGGGTTGGGAGTTCGTAAATTGGGAAAAGAGTCACTGCTCCATACTCTTCAATCGGAAGATTAACACTCAATTCGCTACTATCTTGCTTTATTAATTTGACCGGAAAACTGACTGGACGGTTTTTCTCTCTACGCGTCTTGAATTTATGAAAAGTTCTAGTAGACGCTAAGAGATTTCGAGTAACCTCTCTTTCAAACTTTGATGTAATAGCAGCACAAGTCGAGCAACTCGCCTTAGGAAGAATCCACCTCCCATTTAACGAATATGGGACTATATGCTCATCAGAAAGGTCTTCGATCGAACCACAATATATGCACTCCCCGATATCTCCAAAGATTTCCATATAGAATCCGAGAGACATTATACTAAAAGTCCTCCTAATCTAACTAAGATGAGACACTCCCGAATACCCTTAATAGTGTCTCATTTGTCTCATTTGACGCCCCGACCGAGAGGGGTCAGCCGGACCTCTACTTCGATCCCCAAAGAATCCTTATAATGCTTACTAAGTCCTGGTACTAGACCGGGGATCACAGCACAGTAGGACAGCTAGCATATTTTGCTATGCTGTCAAAGGGTTTTTCGCAAGGTAAAATCTAATCTCTTTCCTTCTCTCTTAATTTTGCGGAACGAAAGACCAATCTTCAATCACTAGAACCTAGTTGCTGTTACTGTAAATACTCCTGCCGCTGGGGTAACTGCTGTCGTACTGTTGTTAGCAAATCTAACCGTTCCCGTGCCAGCTGCCGAGATCCAGGCAAAGTAAGTTCCGGTGCTAGGCACAGAGGCAGGTGCTACACCTAAAGAAACTACGTCTCCTACCGCTGCTCCAGTAACTGTCATCGTGAGATCAGTAGAAGAGTTAGCTGCGGTGCTCCCGAAACTAAGAGTGCTGGAAGCAGCTACTACTTGAAGGTAGGTGCCTCCAGAAGCTCCAACGATCAAACTATTAGTTTTGGTTGTGCCTACGACATGAAGGGTGTTTGAAGGGGCGCTAGTGCTGATTCCAACCCGATTGGTGATGGTGTCAACACTTAATGCTGGTGATGTCGAAGAAGACTGGACTTGAAAGGCAGTTGTCGAAGCCGTTCCTGCTTTGAAGATGGCAGTTCCGGAGACGTGGAGAGTAGAGGATGGACTAATCGCCCCAATACCGATTCTTACGTTAGTCGTGTCAGCTATAAAGAGTTGTGAAGTGCCGGCGGCGTCTTGAATCTGGAAGGCGGTGGTGGAGTTAGTCGTTGGTTTAACCAAAACTGCGCTGTCAGTCTGCAACAGGGCTGCGCCACCCCGGTAGAGGTTGCTGTCCGTCCCAAAGTAAAGGCCTCCGCTGGCAACTGCGGTATTGGTACCGATGGTTAGTGCACCGTTAGCTGCCGCTGCGGCAGGTCCAAGTGCCACCTGCCGATTAGTGGTATCGATTACTAGAACAGTAGTGCCGCTTGCTTGCTGAATCTGGAAGGCGGTGGTGGAGTTAGCGCCATTCTTGAAGAGAGCGGTGCCGGAGACATGAAGCGTGCTGCTGGGAGTGGTGTTGATGTTAATTCCTAGATTCCCGGCCCCTGTGGGGAGAGCAAAGAGGTTAGTATCTGATGTGATGGAGGTTTGGTCTAGGGTAAGGGCAGCCAGAGTAATAGTTGATCCGAGCAGAAAAATAACCCCGAGAACAAGAACCGAGGAAATGCCAATCTTACGGAGGAATCTTAAGTGTGCGTGTTTGTTGGGGCGCTTAGTCATTTTTTACTATTAATTACTATATGCATCATTATACATCATCTTCTCTACAGAACCCTGTTAGTAACTTTTGACTAGAAAACAGGGAATTATGCTATAATTTACTTAAATTTGCTTACTAAAATTATGGGCGACAGATTATTGATGATGAGAGGCGTCCTTGTCACCTTTTTATTATTTTTTGGGTCACTAATCTTCTTAGTTAATATCCCTCAAGCTAAGGCGGCAGGCATTACTTTTAATGCAAGTACTACATTCTCTTTAACTGGAACCGGTGACAGCTTAACGATCGCCGGCGGCTCGACAGCCAGCTCGACAGTGGTAAATGCCGGTAATATTGTGATTACCATGCAAAATGGCAATATCATCACGGTTAGCGTCACCAACAAAAACTTGACGCCCACCGGTCATTCATCAAACGCCGTTATTACCAGGAACACTCTTTGCTATACAAATGTCAGTAATCAGCAGGCGATCATCACTTTAACAGCGACGCAAAATGAATCGGTAACCCTTACTCCGGCGGCTTGCCCGGCTTATGAGAGTGGTGCGAAAGCTGGTGCTGCTGGGAGCCAGGCGACAATCACTTACACTTCGACTGCTGGCTCTGCTTCTGACTCCAGTGCTTCGACTGTTCCTGCTACTCCTGCCCCCGCTCCAACCCCTAAAACTATTTCCGTTACGACTGATCAAACTACCTTGACTCAAATTGTCCAAGAGCTTAATGATATTCAGAGAAATCTTAGCGCTCCAGACGCCGCGGCCCGCCTTTTGCGACTGCAGGCTTCTTTACAAGCACTGCTTAGCGGAAACCAAAGCCAGCCTTCTTCTGGGGTTTCCTCCGGATCCGCGGTGCCTCCAAGCAGGTCTTACAGCCGGCCTTTAGGAGTCGGTTCAAAAGGTGATGAGGTAAAGGCCCTCCAACGCTTCTTAAAAGATCGGGGAGCCGGCATTTACCCTGAAGGGTCAGTAACCGGCTACTTCGGCCCTTCTACAAGAAAGGCGGTTGGCAAGTTCCAACTTCAAAATGGCATTGTGAAAAGCGCTCGAGATCCCGGTTATGGCTATGTTGGTCCGAAAACGAGAGATAAAATTAATTCACTCCTCGGATTATAGGCTTTTTATTTAGCAGTTAATCTGTCCAAAAAGGTTCATAATTCTCCTTCTGGAGCAGTAAGGGTTTTATTTTCTAGTTCACCAATTACATTTAAAATTTCATCGAAGTTAGAGTTGTTCTCAATGTGGCTGATGTAAATTTTCTTCCATTTGGTGGCGTCTGTGCTATAGATACTCGAAATGAGACACCCCTAAGGCCCCTTTATTAGTGTCTCATTTGTCTCATTTGATACCTGACCGAGACGGGTCACCAAACCCCCTATATCGAGGCTCAAAGAACCCTTATAATACTTACTAAGTCCTGGTACTAGACCGGGGATCACAGCAGCGTAAAATGCGGCAAGCCGCATCACGCGGCACAGCCAGCATTTAGCGAGCCCCTTGATGGCTTAGCCATTTTACGGGGCAGGAGTCAGCGCGGTATCATGAAAGGCTGGAGAGCCTGTGAATAGAATAAAACTATGAAAATATCAACATTAATAAATACCTTTAACTTCTTTCGGCCCGACTTAAAGCGCGAAATAAATGAAAGGGTCGAAGTTTAGTCATTAATTACAAGATTTAATTGATCAAGATAAAAAAGAAAGTAAGTGAAAAAGAGATGGGACTTGAAGAATTTATTCAAAAAACCCTTATCGGTATTAGAAACGGTCTTCGTGGAGCAAACGAAGAGATCGCTAAGCTTGAGGGCGGGAAATTAGGAGTAAATCAGACAGCGCTCTTTCAACTTGAATCTCATGGAGGTTCGGGAGGAAAAAGTTACATCAATTTTGACATTGCTGTTACTGTAAGTAAGGAAAATCAGAAAACTGGTGGAGGCGGTATAAATATTGCTGTTGTAAACGTCGGAGGTGAAGTGAGTGATGTAGGAAAACAGGAATATGTAAGTAGGATAAAGTTCGCGCTGATATCTAGCTTAAACACAGGATAGATACTCCCGACCGAGACCCTCCTTCATTAAAATTTCGGACGGGCGCGACGGGTCAGTTAGGTTCCTATCCCGACCCCAAAAGAACCCTTATAATGTCCTTCCGTAGCCTTGTGCGAAGGAGGATAATACTCAACATCCAGTAGTACCAGACCGGGGATCACGGCAGTTGTCTCGTTCTCGTAAGAAATACCCTTGATAGTCGTCTTTATATACATAATTGTACAGATAAGCTTTAAAAAGCTCTGAAAGGTCGACTAAGGTTAATAAGATAAATAGTAAAAATGTTAAGCAAAACCCTCATGATTAAGTATTTAGTACCGCTTGGATTAACAGTAGTCATAGCGGGAGGGCTGGTTTCATTGGCTTTAGCCGAAAGTAATCAATCAGATTCCCCTGGCAATCAATCAGCTTCCTCTAAGTCTTCATCTTCTCATCCGACAATGGTCCTTGAGGTAAACAGTAATGGTAAAATCTTGCTTCGAGGAACAGTGGAGTCAGTTGCTAGTAGTTCCTTGGTTGTAAAAAGTTGGGGAGGAAATTGGACAGTTAAGATTTCCTCAAATACTAAAATCTATCCCAGAGCAGACGCTACTAGCACCCTATCAGGATTTAAGAAGGGGGATTTCGTTGGGGTGATCGGTCGAGTTACTGAAACTGAGAATTTCACCGTTAATGCCGAGACAGTCCGTAACCGGACAATGAAAGAGAAAGTGAATACTGGTGAGCAAGAAGGAAAGCAAGAAGGAAAAGAGGCCAAAGAAGAAGGTTCAAAGCTTTTTGTTGGAGTAGCCGGCACCGTCGCGAGTAGCTCTCTCATTTTGACGAGTCAAGAGAAGACTTACACAGTCCATCTCACGTCAAGCACTAAAATCCTGAATAAAAATTGGCTGAAAATTAATTTGAGCCAGATTCAGTCAGGGAATAAAGTGAAAATCTACGGGAATGCAAGCAATACCGACATTCAAGCTGGGGTTGTGAGAGATATCTCGCTGCCAAAGTAAGAAAGTTGTAAACCGATTGGTCAAGATGCGCCCTTCCGGGGCGCATCTTGTATTCCCTCTACCTTGAGCCCCAAAGAATCCTTATAATGCTTATCAAGTCCCGGTACTAAACCGGGAATCGGCAGTGTAAAATGAAATTGACTAGATGATGAAGACTTATCTCAAATTCGCCGCTATAATCTTAGTTTTAATGATGGTCGGCTCATCTGCTTCGGCTCTGGCTGTTTCTACATCCAGCAAATCAGTAAAGCCGGCCAGCAGTAATAAAACAATTAAATATAAAAAGGCAATACCGGTTAAATCGACAAAGTCAAAAAAGAAAAAGATCCAAAGCAAAACAGTCAGGCAAACTTCGCCTTTTCTCTACGAGGGCTGGCTTCCTTACTGGAAAAAGGTAAGCGCCGCCGGAGAAGTGAGCATACATCTCAATAAATTTCAGGAGATTAGCCCTTTCTCCTATGAGGTTAATGCAGACGGCATCCCAGTCGATAAGTTAAAAATTCAGGAGGGGCTTTGGCCTAATTATCTTTTAGCCGTCCGGGATCTCCGAATTAAGATTATTCCGACCATTGCTTGGCTTGATGGTAATGCTATTCATAACATTCTAGCAGATCCTACCAGTCGCCAGCTTCACATTAGCCAGCTCGTAGCACTCGCAAAAACTAATAATTTCGATGGGTTAGACATCGATTACGAAAATAAAAAATCTGAGACCAATCCTTACTTCTCTCAATTTCTCCAAGAACTAGCTACCAAACTCCATTCTCAAAACAAAACCCTTACCTGCAGTATCGAGCCGCGCACTCCGCCTTCTTCTCAATTTACAGTGGTGCCGACTGATACCCCAAGAGCTAATGATTACAATGCTATTAACCAATACTGCGATGAGGTCCGAGTTATGGCTTACGATCAGCGAAGAGTAGATTTACTTCTGAATCAATCGAAGGGAAGCAGCTCTCAAACATATATTCCAATAGCCGATCCGGACTGGGTAGCAAAAGTACTCCAAGAAACAACTCAGACAATTAAGCCAGGGAAGATAGTATTAGGCATTCCCACCTATGGCCACCAATACGTCATCAGTGAAGACGCGAGCGGAACAAGAACGTATACGCGAGCGGGAAGTATCACTTATTCAAGTGCCATTGAATTGGCTAAAAATTTAGGCGTAACTCCAACTCGCAACAGCGCCGACGAACTAAGCTTCACTTATGCCGGTAGCAGTACTTCCGCCACTGGCACGACTTCTACTAATTTAGTTTGGTTCAGTGATGCTCCAGCAATGGCTGATAAAATCAACCTCGCTAAAAAACAGAAGCTACGAGGGGTAGCTTTCTTCAAATTTGACGGCGAAACCGACCCTGCCATCTGGAACGAAATTAAGTAATTTACGGTTTGAGCTTATTTGACCTTGACCGAGAGAGGTCAGTTAGGCCCCTACTTTCAATCTCCAAAGAACCCTTACTGTGTCCTTCCGTGGCCTTGTGCGAAAGGAGGATAATCCTTAGTATCTCTCGGCACTGGATCGGGGATTATAGCCATTCGTCAATGCTACGGAATAGTATGCAGTTAATCCGAAGTTTAATGAAAAACAGGGAAGTAGTCCCTGTTTTTCATTCTGAAAGGTAAATCTCTTAAATAGCTTATCTCTTTCCCGGTCGCTTTACTCCAGCTCCCTTTACCTTTTTTGCCTTTTTTCTTTTAGTTGCCATTTTCCTCTTTTAATTTCTAAATCATTATCAATCGACCTTTAGTTATATTATAACAAAAAACAAAATAGAATATCGATTTCTGTGTGGATATCGATCATGATTTATACTCGTAATTCACTTCTCCATTGATGATTCCCCCAAGCTCTTTCAAAAAACTTTTGAGATTATCTAAGTTATCTCCTTGGACCGCGCTACAGAGAAGATAAGGGTGAGAGGGATAATAGATCACGCCACAATCATGCATCTCAAAGAGTTGCTTACTTCCAACTGTAAATGTTCTTCCTCCAAGCCGATTAGCTACTGGTATATCTTTAGGGAGTCCGGCGCCAACGCCGATACTATTATCAGCGTCAACTAATAATTCTAGAGCTTTCTCCGAGAAGTCCCTATTTAAATAGGTTGCGTTATAGAGAACTCGAAAGAAAATCGTGTAAGCCTTGAGACCAATGAAATCAGGTTTCTCCGCATCCTCTTTATAGATAACGCCGAGGTCAGAAAATACCTCATTCAGGGAGGCTTTATCAACATTGTCAAAAAGGAGAGCAGCCGCATTGTCATCACTGTTAACAATCATCCTTCGAAGAAGCTCATCGACAGTATATGAGGATCCTACCTTGAGTAAGTCAGTTGGCTGGAAAAGATTATGTGTACTTAAACCCCCACCGTAAAATTTAAGGCTTTTACCGAGGATAGAAGGATCTGTCTCTGCTAACTTAAGGTAAGTAATCATAATTGGTAGTTTCAAAAGGTTTCCAGGAGAGAAATTCAGACCTTCGTTAATTCCCGTCCAAGTTCCCGTTTCTAGATCTCGAAAATAGACAGCAGTATCAGTAATAGAATGATTTTCTTTCTGGGCGTTGATAAAACCCTGGAGTTTCAGTTCCAGTGACTTATTTTGAAAAAAATGACGACCCTCCCTAATATCAACAGCCAAGAGCGGATTAATGTATTGATAACTTGACCCGCTAAGGTGAATTTTCTGCAACTGAGGAGACTGGATATTAAGCCACAAGTAAAGACCGAGACCGCCTAAGAAAAGTCCCGCGATGAAAAAAGAAATAACAAGAAACCACTTTGGCTCAATCGCCTTTGCTCTTATCCTCATAGCAGTGAGAATGGGAGACAATCCTCAGTCATTTTCTATAATCATTTTATAGAGTGCTAATTCTTTTGGCAAACGGGAACTTGCCCCGGTGTAGATAACCCTACCTTTATTGAGAACAATTATCTGATCAGCCGCACTCACTACGTCGAAAATATTAGAAACGATAATGGTTGTTTTCCCTTGCGAGAAACGATAAATGTTATCAATAACTTGTTGTCTTGTCTTTACGTCTAGGGCCGAGAGGGTCTCGTCAAAAAGAAGTATCTTAGCATCTTTCTTCATCAGTGCCCGGGCTAACATCAGTCGCTGGCGCTGGCCACCAGAAAGCAAAGTACCAGCCTCACCGACCCGATAATGATAGCGTCCCGGTAATGTCTTGATGAAATCATCGGCCGCCGCCAGCTTGGCGGCCCGCCGGACATCTGCCCATGAGCTCTCCGGATTACCGAATACGATATTGTGGTAAATAGTGTCATCAAAAAGTGTAATTTCTTGAGGAATAAAAGTAATCGCATCGCGCAAAGCCTTCAAATTGTAGTGATTAATAGGAATCCCGCCAAGAAACACCCTGCCAGAACTTGGCTTATTGATAAACCGCAAGATAAGATTAACAACTGATGTTTTACCGGAACCGTTCGCTCCGAAAATAATAGTCCTCTTCTGGGGTTCAATCTCGAAAGAGACATCATCCAACATTTTTCCCCCTTTATCCCCAATTACAGTTACATGTTCAAACCGAATAGTAGTATCGATAATCTCTTTCGTTGACCCAGCATCGTGGAGATGAGTTCTTTTCGAAAAGAAATCATTCATCCGTTGAATTTTCACGAACGCCTGTTGAGCTGTCGTTGCTGAATAAATGATTGAAAGCAACGGATTAATCAAATTATCAAGATAGAAAATAAAGACGACCAGTAATCCGGTTGTCAATGTTCCGGCGAAAACTGCTCGAATACCATAGAGGATAATGAACGAATAGCTGACGGCGATAATAACAGCTACGAGAAGTGTCAAAAGAAAATCAAGTCGATATGATACTACGTCACTTTCACGCAAAGTATCGATTTTTCTATTGAATGTTCGCGATTCGCGATGCTGCTGGGAAAAAGCTTGAATAATCTTAAGATGAGTCAACGCTTCTTGAATAAAAGAAAGAGTTGCACTATTCAGAAACTCGGATCTTTTAGTTGCATGGACAGTATAAGTATTAAAAAAGTAAAGACCGACCGCTAAGAACGGGAGGGCAACAAGGGAAAAAAGCGTTAACTTTACATTGATAAACAGCATAATGCTGACTGTGACAATGAAATAGAGAACCGATGAGAAGAAGGGGATAATTCCTTCTTCGAAAAAATCTCCGAGGGCTGAGGTATCGTAACTTAAGCGATAAATGTAATCCCCGATCTGCTGTTTGTTGTAAAATCCGATGGCTAGCGTTTGTAAACTATTGAATGCCCGCTTTGAGAAATCAGTCGTAAGGCGCTTAATTACCTTTTTTGTCACCACCGACCTGACGTAACCAACGATCGCTAAGAGGAAAGTACTCACAAAGTAAGCAAAAACAGCAAAGAAGCCGAGCAATTCCCGAGAATGAAAGAATTTCAAAAGAAAATTTAATTTGTCGTGAACATCAACGGGGTTGACCGAGAGAACATTGTCAATAAGTATTTTAAATGGCCATGGAGCTATCGCATCCAAGGCAACAATAAGGAGCATTAAAACGAGAATAAGGAATAATCTCCAGAAATTGGCTCTAAATTGACCATAGAGAATCTTATTGACCGGTCTCATTAGGGAGAATTAATAGCGAACGCAAAAATCATTCTTGCTTTAAGAATAGCACAAAGCACTTCTCTCTAAGAGTCGGATAGCGCAATTACTGCCTTGTTTAGCTCGCATATCTTGAATGAGAGAGGGCTAAAGAGTCCTGCGGGCAAGGCAGGTTTCACCTAGCCCTCTATTCTGACTCCCAAAGAGCCCTTATAATGCTTTTATGCAGCAAGCTGAATTTATAGAGATAAAAACAAAAGACGGCCTTATACTACCCGGATTATTATATCGAGCGAAGAGGACACAATCCGCCGCAATCTACCTGCATGGTAACGGTAGTTCATCTGTATTTTATGATGAAAGCGGGAACCATCCGCTTGCTTCAGCATTGAACAAGAAAGGTATTTCAGCCCTTTTCTTCAATAACCGAGGCGCGCATATTATCAAGAAGTTTAATGTCAGATACAAAGGCAAAACCATGAGGAAACCCTACGGCACAGCTTATGAAAAAATTAAAGAGTGTGTACCGGATATAGATGGCGCGATTTCTTTCTTGAAAAAGAGAGGCTACAAAAAGTTCTATCTTATTGGTGAGTCAACCGGTGCCAATAAGATATGTGTTTATAGCTTTTATAAGAAAAACAACGAAATAAGCAAGTATGTATTGCTTTGTGGTGGTGACGATACTGGTATCTACTATCATATGTTAGGAAAATCGAAGTTCTGGAAACTTCTCTCAAAATCAAAAAGGAAAATCAAAGCGAAGCATGGTGAAGAGATTATTCCGGAACTATTGCCAGATATTTTTTCTTACACTGGATTCTATGATATTGCCAATCCTAACGGGGATTACAATACATTTCCATTCTACGAAGTCATACGCAAAATAAAACTTTCGGGCAAACCCTTATTTCGTCATTTCAAGTCAATCAAGAAGCCCAGTTTAACCGTTTATGGAGATCAAGATGAATATGCATGGGGTAATGTTCCGAGGGTTGTTGAAATATTAAAACGCTATCAGCCGAAGTTTGAATATAAAATTATAAAAGGTGCGGATCACGGGTTTAAGGGACGCGAGAAGCAACTCGCGAATATTGTAGCTAATTGGCTATCAGCCAGCCAAACTCATAAATAACGTGAAAAACAACCCACCCCAGACAACCTCGGGGTTTTCCTCTCTCGGCATCGCCCCAGCGCTCCTTGAGACGCTGACCCGCCTGCGGTTCATAATTCCTACTCCGATCCAGCAACAGGTAATTCCGGTAGCGATACAGGGAAAAGATATCGTCGGCATCGCCCAAACGGGAACCGGAAAAACGCTCGCTTTCGGTATTCCGATGATCCAGCGACTAGCCCAGACCCAAAAAAAGGGCCTCGTAATACTGCCGACCCGCGAGCTGGCCATTCAGGTAGACGAAGTATTGCGGCGGACAGGTAAAAATCTCGGCTTAAAGACGGCTGTCCTCATCGGCGGCCTTGCTATCGGGCCACAGATACGGGCGATCAAGGAGAATCCTGTGATCATCATCGCAACGCCCGGTAGGTTACTTGACCACTTAAAACAACAAACGCTTCGGCTTGATAATGTAAGTATTGTCGTGCTCGACGAAGCAGATCGTATGCTTGATATGGGTTTTGCCCGGGAAATCGAGAAAATTCTCCGGAATGTGCCCAAGAACCGCCAGACAATGCTTTTTTCCGCGACAATGCCGCCGGCAATTATGAAGCTAGCTACTGCTCATATGAAACTACCAATCCGTATAGAGATTGCGCCTTCCGGAAGTTTGCCCGAACGAGTAACGCAAGAAATTTTCATCATCCAGAAGAATGTTAAAAATCGACTCCTCGAAAAAGTACTGGAACGATACCCGGACACAACACTTATTTTTACGAGGACAAAATACACGGCGGGCCGGCTCACGCGGACAATCCGCGCTATGGGGCATAATGCTGCTGAGATTCATTCTGGCAGATCATTGTCTCAGCGACGGGAGGCACTCGAAGGATTTAAATCCGGGAAGTATCGCGTGCTTGTTGCAACAGACATTGCCTCGCGAGGCATCGAAGTAATCGGAATCGGGCTTGTACTGAATTATGATGCACCAACCAATCCCGAGGACTACGTCCATCGTATCGGTCGTACAGCTCGCGCCGGCGCAGGCGGGCACGCGATATCATTCATTGCCCCGGAACAGCGGAGTGAACTGCGCAACATTGAACGCTTGATCCGGAAGAATCTTCCGATTTCGAAGCTTCCGGAGCTTCCGCCTTTTCGTCCGTTCCCGCAGCAGACCTCGCGCCGTTTGCCGCCCGTCCGGCGTCCTCATGGTCATTCCCAGCAGGAGCGGCGACCATTCGTCCACCGCCGCAGATCATAGTGAAACGTCCTCAATTGTAGTTTTGACGATATATAATTTTAATGGTATGATGTCGTTTATAAATCTCCCCTGCGGGGGTTTTTGTTTGTATAGATTCGACTCATTCAAAAAGCTCAGAGCAAGTAAACTCAGCATAAATGGAAATTCGAAACATCGCCATAATCGCACACGTTGACCACGGAAAGACGACGCTTACCGACGCCCTACTTCGGCAAGCCGGTGTAGCAGAGGAAGGGGTCTCTATGGATTCTGATACCTTGGAGCTTGAGCGCGGCATCACTATTTACGCGAAAAACGCCGCTCTTTTTTATCGTGGCACAAAAATTAATATTGTTGATACACCCGGTCATGCTGACTTCGGCTCGGAAGTAGAGCGCGTACTCCGATCCATTGACTCGGTGCTTTTAGTGGTGGACGCCCAGGAGGGACCGATGCCGCAAACCCGCTTTGTACTTCGCAAATCGCTTGAACTCGGCCTGAAGCCCATTGTCGTTATTAACAAAATTGATAAGTCCGCTGCGGATCCAGCACACACTGAAGAGCAAGTACTCGAGCTTTTTCTTGAACTAGGTGCGAATGAGGAACAAATGAATTTTCCGGTCGTCTATGCCATTGGACGGGAAGGCATTGCCAAGCGAAAGCTCGTCGACACCTCAACCGATCTTACTCCTCTCCTTGAAACCGTACTTCAACATGTGCCGCCCGCCTCAAGCGCATCAGCCGACGACGCACCGCTTGCCCTTCAACCCTTTAATCTCGGGTACGATAATTTTTTGGGACGGCTTGCGGTAGCGCGCATATATCAAGGTACGGCCGTTGCCGGAGAGAATGTGTTTATAAAGAAAGTGAATGGAGAATCGCGTACCGGAAAGATTACTAAGATATTTACCTTTAGGGGCTTGCAAAGGGAAGAGACGGCAAGCGCCCCCGCGGGGGACATTGTCCTTCTCGCCGGGTTGCCGGATATCTATATTGGAGAGACCGTTACGACCGACCGGAATCTCACACCACTTCCGGCAATCGCGATTGATGAACCGACCATTATGCTTAACTTTCTTGTGAATAGCTCGCCTTTTGCCGGTCGAGAAGGAAAATATGTGACCACGCGGCAATTACGCGAACGCCTCGAGCGGGAGCTTGAAGTTAATGTCGGTTTGCGGGTTGATTTTTCTTCGACAGAAAGTTTCGTTGTCTCCGGACGCGGTGAACTTCACATCGCGATTCTTCTTGAAAATCTGCGCCGCGAAGGTTACGAGGTGCAGGTTTCCCAACCGAGAGCCATCATGCGCGAGGAAAATGGCAGAAAGATGGAACCGTTTGAAGAAGTGCTAGTTGATACGCCGACTGTTCATCAAGGCACCGTCATCGAGCGGCTTGGCGGGCGCGGCTTTGCGCTAAAAGATCTGCGTGCTACCGAAGAGAGCGTGCGGCTCACACTTCACGGCCCAACCCGCGGACTCCTCGGTTATCGAAGCCAGTTTATAATTGATACGAAAGGGAGGGGGGTTCTTTCCTCGCGCTTCATCGGTTTTCGTCCGTTTGCCGGAGAAATTCACCATCGCGCAGTTGGCTCCATGATTTCTATGGCATCCGGTAAGGCGCTTGGCTATGCGCTTTGGAATTTACAGAAGCGCGGTATGCTCTACATACCGCCGACGACTGAAGTGTATGAGGGTATGGTCATCGGTAACACCTCAAGGGGCGAGGAAATGATGGTAAATCCCACGAAAGGTAAACAGCTTACCAATATGCGGGCATCAGGTTCTGACGAGGCCATTGACCTTGTTCCTCCGTACGAAATTACGATTGAGCGGGGACTTGAGGTTATAGCGGGGGACGAATATCTTGAAATTACCCCGAAGAGCGTCCGTTTGCGAAAACAATATCTTACGGAGAATGAGCGGACGAAAGCGGAGCGACAGAGAAATAAGGTGAGCTCTAAGAATATTTCTGGCAGTTAGGGCTGTAAATGGTATAATAAAAAAGTTCAATAATGTGAATATGAAAGGGAAGGTGGTCAAAAACGCTATCCTCAATGCAGTAGCCACAGCAGTATACGTCGCTGGAGTCGCTTCATTTTTATTCTACGCCCCCAAATTCTTTGGGCCAGCCAATACCGTCCTCCTTCCTATCGCCATATTGCTTCTATTTGTTTTTTCAGCGGCTCTTACCGGTTTATTAATATTTGGCCGACCTACTCTTTGGTATTTAGGCGGCAATAAGAAAGAGGCGCTTTCCCTTATCACCTTAACCCTGGTGGCCCTTCTTATAATTACCCTTATCGCACTTTCCGCCCTAATCCTCTATCTATGAAAGGGAGTAAAGTGATCACCCTAATAATAGTTGGCGTAACGGCGGTCAGTTTAGTGGGGCTCTCCGGACTTTTTAGTTTGGGGCCCAGCAATAGCGCTAATCAAGGCCAGAACCAACAGACGGAATCAGGTAACAAAAGAGTTCCTTGCTTAGTTAGTGAAGTTTTCCATATTCATCCCCATCTTCAAATTTTGGTTGACGGGAAAGAGGAGCTAGTCCCGGCGAATATCGGCATTATCCCCGGTTGCACTTATGAGCTCCACACCCATGCCACTGACGGCATTATTCACGTTGAGTCAGCCGTGGATAGGGGATATGTTTTTGCCGATTTCCTGTCATTATGGAAAAAACCGCTTTTGCGAGAGGGCTATACCTTGAAAATGACGGTTGATGGTGAAAAATCGCTCAACCCAAATTTCATTCTCAAAGACGGCCAGAAAATTTTGTTGGAATACAACAAAATTTAGAAAACAGAAAATACAATCTAATAACTCCTTCTTCTATCTTCGGTCTTTTAGATTTTCAATAATAGCCACTTCCAAAGGTACCAACGTAAACGGGCTATAGCGCATTTCGCTGTAGGCGCGGATGAGAGATTTAATAAGGTTAATAATTTTATCTGGATCTTTGGCGAGAGCACCGTGCTTCTTAATCTCGCTAATCTCATCGGGAGTGAGCTCTCGCTTAAAA
>Ga0209515_10003223_pt1 | contig 23742 bp, 26 predicted proteins | sample Subgroupgradi54m_FD_187454 | JGI IMG/M metagenome (GOLD analysis project Ga0209515, IMG submission 187454) | Subsurface groundwater microbial communities from S. Glens Falls, New York, USA - GMW60B uncontaminated upgradient, 5.4 m (SPAdes)... ... | reverse complement strand
CAGGACCCGGTTCTTTTACGGGAATTAGGGTTGGGATTTCTGTTGCCAATGCCCTTTCTTTTGCGCTTAAAATACCACGCTATTGATTTATACGTGCAGGTGCGGTATGGTTAATTAGGAGATCCTTCTATGAGAGAATTTCGACATCTCTTCCTACCGCATCCATTGAATAATCACAGAGCTTCTTTGTTGCATCACAAAAGCTTAACAGTGATTATAGCTTTTCTTTTTATACAAATTCTCTTTTTTCCTTTTGTTAAAACCAATTATCCGCAAGTTCTTGGAGTTGCAATTGATATTTCTTCGGAGAAACTGCTTTCTCTTACCAATCAGAAGCGTCAAGAGGCAGGACTTCCCCCGCTTGGTTTGGATAATACGCTTTCAAACGCCGCTGTTTTAAAAGCAAAAGATATGTTTTCTAAAAACTATTGGGCGCATAATGCTCCGGATGGAACTACTCCCTGGGTTTTTATCAAAGATGCAGGGTATGAGTATGTTTATGCTGGAGAAAATTTAGCAAGGGGTTTTACATCTTCGCCTTCTGTTGTAGAGGCATGGATGAGAAGCCCAACTCACAGAGAAAATGTGCTTTCTCCAAATTATAAAGATGTCGGATTTGCTGTTTTGCAGGGAAAACTAAACGGAGATGAAACAGTATTGGTAGTTGAAATGTTTGGCGATACCCAAACCAAGCCTATCGCAACCTTTCCCAAAGTTCCAACAAGCGGTGAAGTTTCCGGGGCACAAACTCTTTTATCAGTAATCAGAAACCAGCCTCTCATTAACAGTTTTTCTTTGTCTAAAAACATAAGCAGCTTTGTCCTCGCTATGTTTATTTTCGTTCTCTTATTGGATATTATCGTGGTTGAGAGAAAAAAAGTTGTGCGGTTTGTCGGGCACAATTTTTCCCATATCTTCTTTTTAGGAGCGATTTTAATTATTGTTATAGCTATTGGAAATGGGGTGATTCTCTAAAATGAGCAAAAATTTAAGACATCATCTAACCTACCATCTTTCTTTAGCAGTATTGCTTTTGCTTGGGATTTTTATTACCCTGCAGGTTTCTTATGACAGAAAACTTCAGATTCAGGCAATTGCTGCTACAGCCTTTTTGTACGTAGCATGGGGAATTGCGCATCACGTTTTAGAGCATGACGTCAATGCAAAAATTGTGATAGAATACATTCTCATGGGAGTGCTTGGACTCACAATTTCCGTATTTTTTATTCAAGGAGCAATGCTATGAAAGGCGTAATTTTAGCAGGAGGACTTGCTACTAGACTTCGACCATTGACATGGGTTACCAATAAACACTTGCTTCCTATATACAATAAGCCGATGATTTATTATCCGCTTCAGGCAATGGCAAAAGCAGGAATAAAAGAAGTGCTTCTTACCAGTTCTCCTGATCACGCAGGTCATTTTGAGAATCTCTTAAAAGGAGGAGAAAGTTTTGGGATTAAACTTTTTTACGCCATACAGGATAAACCGGGAGGGATTTCGGAAGCAATAAAACTGGCAAAAGATTTTGCAAAAAGAGAGAAACTCTTAGTGATACTTGGCGATAACATTTTCAGCGTTAATTTAAAATCAACTGTGGAAAAATTTGAAAAAAATGAGCGAGGTGCAATAATTTATGGAATAAGAATGCCAACAGAATCAGGACATTACGGAGTAATAGAGATGGACAAGAACGGAAAAGTACTTTCCATTGAAGAAAAACCCAAACATCCAAAGTCAAATATTGCTCAAACCGGAATTTATATGTACGACGAAAGGGTGTTTAATTTTATAGATTCGCTTAAGCCATCCGGGAGAGGAGAACTAGAGGTAACAGATCTTAATAATTGTTATGTAAAAGAAGGAAGTCTTACCTGCGAACTTTTGGATTGGTGGGTAGACGCGGGAGCATCATTTGACGAACTCTTGCGGGCAAATAATTTGGTTGCAGAAAAAGTAAAAAAAGGAGAATTGTAATATGATAGGAAGGCTTGAAGACGCAAAAAAAGTTCCAACTCTTGACCCGTCAAAGGCTGAAAATGGATTTTTACTTGAACTGTTTAAAGACGGGGATAAAACTGTATTGTATCTAACAACAATAAAGCCAGGCATGTTTAAAGGGTATCATCTCCATAGAGTTAGGGCATCCCGCTACATTTGCATAAAAGGAAAAGGAAAAATCACTCTTCAAAAACCAGGAGAAAGCGAAAGAGAGGAATATATTCTTGATTCTCAAAATCCTCAAAGACTTTTTATTCCTAAAGATACAGCAACCGGAATTTACAACAATATTGGAGACGAAGAAGTATGGCTTATAAATTATCCAGATCCCCCCTACGATCCAAATTTAAAAGACGAACAGGTTGAATATACAGAGGAAGAGCTGGAAAAGGGCGTTGTGAAATGACCCTTTAATTTATGAAACTACTTGTAACTGGAGGAGCTGGATTTATTGGATCAAATTTTATTTTATACTGGTTGCAAAAATACCCTCATGATTCTATTGTAAACCTTGACGCCTTAACCTACGCAGGCAATTTAGAAAACCTTAAATCTATAGAAAAAAATCCAAACTACACATTTATGCAAGGAGATATTTGTGACGCAAAGATAGTTGAGAAAGCGATGGAAAACGCTGAGATTGTGGTTCATTTTGCTGCAGAGAGCCATGTGGATAGATCAATTATGGAACCATCTATGTTTGTAATGACCAATGTTGTAGGAACGCAAGTCTTACTTTCTGCCTCGCTAAAACATGATGTAAAAAGATTTCATCATATATCAACAGATGAAGTATATGGAAGTCTTAATCTTGACGAGAACAGGAAGTTTGACGAGCAAACTAATTACAATCCCCGCAGTCCTTATGCTGCTAGTAAGGCAGGATCAGACTATCTAGTCAAATCATACTACGCGACATACGGATTGCCGATTACCATCACAAACTGCGCAAACAACTTTGGTCCCTATCAGTTTCCAGAAAAGTTGATTTCTCTTGCCATAACAAATCTTTTGGAAGATAAAAAAGTGCCAGTCTATGGTGACGGGTTGTACGTCAGGGACTGGTTATACGTTGAGGATCATGTGAGGGCAATAGACGTTGTTTTACAAAAAGGGAAAGCAGGAGAAACGTATTGTGTTGGCGGATTAACAGAGGAGATAAGCAACCTTACGGTGATTAAGAAAATTATCAAAATTCTTAGCAAGAATGAGAGCATGATAGAATTTGTAAAAGATAGACCAGGACATGACAGAAGATACGCAATTGATTGGTCAAAAATCAAAAATGAGTTGGGTTGGCAGCCTCAACATTCATTCGATGAATATCTTAACAAGACAATTGCGTGGTATAAAAATAACAAAGAGTGGTGGAAAAGAATAAAAAGCGGAGAATACAGAAGTTACTACAAAAAACAGTATGGAAGCGTATGAAGATTTTAGGGACAGGACTGTCAGGGCTTGTTGGAAGCAGGGTCGTTGAGTTACTAAAATCTCAACATAAATTCGAAAACATAGGGCATGAAACAGGAACCGATATAACAGATAAGGAGCGAGTGATACAAGTCATAAATGGTTCCGATGCTTCTGTTCTTCTTCATTTTGCAGCAAAAACAGATGTTGATGGGTGCGAAAAAGATAAAGCTTTAGGTAAGGACGGCGAGGCATGGAAGATAAACGTTTTAGGCACAGAAAATGTCATTGAAGGGTGCAGGCAAAGAAAGAAAAAAATTGTCTACATTTCAACAGATTTTGTCTTTGACGGAGAAAAAAAACCTCAAGAAGCATACGAAGAAACAGATACTCCAAATCCTATCAACTGGTATGGACAGACAAAATATGAGGCAGAAAAGCTAGTTCAAAATTCAGGTCTTTCATGGGTAATAGTTCGCATAGCCTATCCTTATAGAGCTTTTTTTAAAAAAATGGATTTTGTAAGATCAATAATCCAAAAATTTCAAAAAAGAGAACATATACCAGCAGTTACAGATCATATTATAACTCCCACTTTTATTGACGATATAGCATATGTGCTAAAAAGTCTTGTAGAGCAAGAATCAGATGAAATATTCCATGTTGTTGGTAGTCAATATGTGACGCCCTATGAGGCAATAAGGCTTATTGCACGGAAATTTCAACTTGATGAATCGCTTATTACTTCAACTACACGCGGTGAATTTTTTTTGAATCGGGCACAACGGCCCTTTAATTTAGCCCTTAAAAATGATAAAATAAAAAGATTAGGCGTAAAAATGAGAACCTTTGAGGAAGGATTAAACGAAGTAAAAAAGCAAATAGAAAATTTTTAACCATTGTTTTTTTTGTCATCCCGAACTCGTTTCGGGATCTCGTTCTTGGACAAACAAGATGCTGAAACAAGTTTAGCATGACAACGACGGATTATGACGATTACATTTATTGGCCACGGATATGTAGGGTTAGTAACAGCAGCGGTTTTTGCTGATCTTGGTAATACGGTATGGGTAATAGGCCATACTCCGGAGAAAATTGAAAAACTAAAAAAAGGAATACTGCCTATCTATGAGCCTGGACTTGATGAGATTGTAAAGCGCAATATTAAGGCAAAGCGGCTTCTTTTTACGCTTTCCTACAGCGAGGCAATTCCCGCATCAAAAGTAATCTTTATCGCGGTTGGCACACCGCCTAAACAAAATGGAGAAGCAGATCTATCCGTAGTATTTGAGGTTGCACAAAAGATTGGAAAACACTTACGGGAGTACAGCGTAGTTGCTACAAAATCTACAGTACCAGTTGGAACGAATAAAAAAATAGCAGAGATTATAAAAAAGGCAGGATCTCAAGTTAATTTTGACGTTGTTTCTGTCCCTGAATTTTTGCGAGAAGGACAGGCAATTTCAGATACACTGCATCCTGACAGAGTCGTGATTGGAGCGGAATCAAAACAGGCTCAAGATATACTCGTTGAATTGCATAAACCAATTGATGGGCAAATATTTTTAGTACGGCTTGAAACCGCAGAAATGATAAAATACGCGGCCAACGCGTTTCTTGCCACCAAGATTTCTTTTGCGAACGCGATTGCTTCTCTTTCGGAAAAAACAGGCGCAGACGGGCTGCAAGTTTTACAAGCCGTTGGCATGGATAGGCGCGTGGGAAGCTCATTTCTTAATGCGGGTGCAGGATTCGGGGGCAGTTGTTTTCCAAAAGACGTAAAGGCTCTTATTGCAATTGCGAAAGGATATGGCTATAATTTCAAGCTTCTTAAAGAAGTTGAAGAAATTAACCATAATGCTATGCTCTCAATCGTTAAAAAATCAGAACGCCTTCTCAAATCAAGCTTAAAGAATAAGACAGTTGGAATTCTTGGTTTATCGTTTAAACCAGATACAGATGATATGCGTGACGCGCCTTCAATCACTATTATTGAAGAGCTAAAAACACTTGGAGCTAAGATAAAAGTATATGATCCTATTGCAATTAACAATGCAAAGAAAATTTTGTGCGGAGTTACGTTTGAGAAGGACTCCTATTCAACAGCACAGGACTGCGACCTTCTGATCATTCTTACCGAATGGAACGAGTTTAAAGAGCTTGACCTATCAAAGATAAAATCAGCTATGAAACAACCAATCTTGCTTGATGGTAGAAATATATACAATAAAGAAAAAGTAGAAAGTTTGGGATTTATATACCAGGGCGTAGGCAGATAAAGACTTTCTATGACAAAGCAAAAGGTTCTTATTACCGGGATTTCAGGATTTGCGGGCAGTCATTTGGCAGAATACTTGATTTCTCAAAAGACATATGAGGTTGCCGGTACCTTTCTTTTTAAAAAGAGTCTTGTAAATGTTGACCATATTAAACAAAACCTTCATCTTGTAGAGCTTAATCTTGTAGATCAAAAAAAAACATCAGAGGTTGTAAAGGAGATTAAGCCCGATCTTATATTTCACCTCGCAGCTTTACCAGCAGTAGGAAATAGCTTCAAGAATCCCGCAGAAACGATGATAAATAATATTACGGCTCAAATTAATATATTAGAAGCTATAAAAAAGCTTAATTTTTTTGATACCCGCATTTTAATAGTCTCTTCAGCGGATGTATATGGGAAAGTTCCCCCAGAGGAGCTGCCGATGGATGAAAATACAGCTTTTAGGCCTACAAATACTTACGCAGTTTCTAAGATTGCCCAAGATTTTCTTGGTTTTCAGTATTACATTTCTTACCGTCTTAAAATTATTCGCGTACGTCCTTTTAACCATATCGGTCCAAGACAATCAGCAGGCTTTGTGGTAGCCGACTTTGCCAAAAAAATTGCCGAAATAGAAAGAAAGAAACGTGAGCCACTTTTAGAAGTGGGGAACTTAGGTACAAAACGAGACTTTACAGACGTAAGAGATATGGTTCGTGCATATGAAATGGTTATTAAAAAAGGAGAAGAAGGGGAAGTATATAATATAGGATCGGGTGTTTCATACAGCATGTCAGATATACTTGAGAGATTGTTATCTTTTTCAAAAATAAAAATTAAAGTAGAAATTGATCCCTTATTATTTCGTCCGGAAGATTCACCAGATCGTATATGTGATAATAAAAAATTCGTAGAATTAACGGGTTGGAAACCTTCAATCCCAATTGAAGAAAGCCTAAAAGACACTCTGGATTATTGGAGAAATATAGACTAAAATGAAAATATAGTATAATCATATTTTCAGAATAACATTATTGTTTTATGAAAAAAGCGCTTATTACAGGAATAACAGGACAGGACGGTTCATATCTTGCGGAATTATTGCTTTCTAAAGGTTATAAAGTATACGGATTGACAAGGAGAACGAGTACTGTTAACAATGAAAGAATCAAACATATCCAAGAAAAAATAGAACTGGTTCAGGGAGATTTGCTCGATCAAAGTTCTTTGTCCTCCGCTATTTTGGAAGCAGAACCAGACGAGGTTTATAATTTGGCTGCCCAGTCCTTCGTGAAAACATCGTGGAATCAACCAGTGTTAACGGGAGAATTTACCGCCCTGGGAGTTACAAGGATGCTTGAAGCAATACGAGCGGTGAATCAGAAAATAAAATTCTATCAGGCATCATCTTCTGAAATGTTTGGTAAAGTTACAGAAACACCACAGAAGGAGACAACACGATTTTATCCGCGTAGTCCATACGGAGTAGCAAAGGTATATGGTCATTACATAACTGTTAATTATCGAGAAAGCTATAATTTATTCGCGTGTTCTGGAATTTTATTTAATCACGAATCGCCAAGACGAGGATTAGAATTCGTTACTAGAAAAATTAGCAATGCGGTTGCACGGATTTATTTGGGTAAGCAGAAAAAACTTATATTGGGCAATCTGGGAGCAAAGAGAGACTGGGGTTTTGCCGGGGATTATGTTGAGGCAATGTGGCTTATTCTTCAACAGGTAAAGGCAGATGATTATGTTGTAGCAACAGGAGAAAATCACAGCGTAAGAGAATTCGTTCAGCTCGCCTTTAAAATAGTTGGTATTGATGATTGGGAAAAATATGTAGAGGCAAATAAAAAAGAGCACCTGCGTCCGGCAGAAGTTGATTATCTTGTTGGAGATTACAGCAAGGCAAAAAAAGAACTGGGGTGGAATCCAAAGACAACATTTAAAAAATTAGTAGAAATGATGGTAAAAGCTGATCTTGAGATGGAGAAAAGGAGTAGGGCATAGGCTATGCAAGCAGTTTTAGTAGCCGGCGGAGCAGGGTTTATAGGATCGCACCTATGCAAGAAATTGTTAGACGGTGGATATGGTGTTATTTGCGTTGACAATCTTATAACCGGGAATAAAAGCAATATCGAAAATCTAATCAGTAATTCACGGTTTACTTTTATTGAAGAGGATATCACGGGTTCAAAGTTCTCGCCTCGCGGCGAAGCGGGCAAAGTTCATCCCGATTATATTTTTCATCTAGCATCGCCTGCATCACCGAATGCGAAGAGTCCGAAAAGCTATATTAACCATCCCATAGAGACTTTACTTGCAAATTCTTTAGGAACATACAATCTTTTGCAGCTGGCTATTAAAAAAAAGTCGGTATTTCTTTTTACCTCATCCTCTGAAGTTTATGGAGATCCAACTGTTTCTCCTCAAAATGAAGACTATTTTGGCAATGTGAATCCCAATGGAGCAAGGTCTGTGTACGACGAAGGAAAGCGTTTTGGAGAAGCGATGGTAATGGCCTATGTACGGAAACACAATATAGATGCTAGGATTGTACGCATATTCAATACGTATGGTCCAAAGATGCAGCCAGACGATGGTAGGGTTGTATCAAATTTTATCAACCAGGCAATTGAAAATAAGCCAATGGCTATTTATGGAAAAGGCACTCAAACACGAAGCTTTTGTTATATTGATGACATGGTTAATGGTTTATGTAGCGCAATGTTTACTAAAAGAACAAAAGGGGAGGTAATAAATATCGGGAACCCGGAAGAAAAAACAGTTCTAGAGCTTGCCAATATTATAAAGAAAATGACAAATTCATCATCAAGTATAGTATTTGAAGATTTGCCAAAAGATGATCCAAAAGTGAGAAAACCAGACATTGAAAAGGCTCAAAAGCTACTTTCGTGGCAGCCCAAAGTAAGTCTAGAAGAAGGCCTTGTTAAAACAATTGAATATTTTAAAAATATATGAAAGCAGTTATTATTCTTCCTACATATAACGAAAAAGGCAATATAGAAAGGATCATCCATATTCTAGAAGACGAGATTTTCCCCACCATAAAAAATCACTCCATGTATATTTTGGTTGCGGATGATAATTCTCCAGATGGAACTGCAGACGAGGTAAAAAAGCTCATGAAAAAATATAAAAATCTTGAATTGAATATGGGAGAAAAGCGGGGATTAGGAGCTGCTTATGTTAGGGCTATGACGTATGCGGTCAAGAATTTGAATGCAGATATTATGTTTGAAATGGACGCTGATTTATCTCATGATCCCAAAAAAGTTCCGGAATTTTTGAAAAAAATTGACGAGGGATACGATTTCGTAATAGGAACTCGATATAGCGCGGGAGGATCGATTCCTTCTAATTGGGGTTTAAGTAGAAAGATTCAATCTATTGCCGGTAATCTTATTGTTCGAACAATCTTGATGAGGCTTTGGATTCACGACTGGACAGGAGGATTTAGAGCAATTAAAAAAGATGTATTTCTAAGAGAAAAATCAGAGCTGACTGTATTTAGGGGCTATACATTTCAAGTATCATTCTTGCATAAAGCTGTAAGAGACGGATTTAAGGTTGCAGAAGTTCCTATTCATTTTACCGATAGAACTCTGGGCCGATCAAAAATTGTTCCCAGAGAATACATAGTAGACCTTCTAAAATATGTTATAATTGCCCGTTTTTGGGAGCTGGTACATTCTCCTTTTTCAAAATACGCAATTACAGGATTTATTGGGTATATCATTACTGCTGTAACTCTTGAAATTCTTTTTCGAAAAGGATTACATCCATCAATTGCCGGTGCAATTGGAGCAGAACTTTCTATAATATGGAATTTCACTGTAAATAATTTTTGGACATTCTCAAATTATAAAATTACAAATCCGTTCAAAGTTCTTCTCAAATTTCCCCAGTTTAACCTCGTTTCTCTTGGCTCATTGGTAATTATCTCAACGGTTATTGGAATAGGCACTCATTTTTTTGGCGTTCATACCCGTCAAATATTTCTTATTATTGCAGTTGGAGTCTTTGTTATACCCTACAGCTACTCCATGTATAATATATTTATATGGAAAAGATGGCACATTTCTTTTCTCTCAAAACTTCAAGAAAAGATTGGATGAAAACTCGACTATTGGTTATTGGCATTTTGCTTCTAGCGGCATTTTTCAGGCTGTACAAGATTTCCGACTACATGACGTTTTTAGGAGATGAAGGAAGAGACGTTTTAGTTGCATATAATATTTTGCATGGAAACTTTACTCTTCTTGGCCCGACAGCATCTGTGGGAGGCTTTTTCCTTGGTCCAATCTATTATTATTTTATGACTCCATTTTTATGGTTGTTTAATTACGATCCGGTTGGCCCTGCGGTAATGGTTGCCCTTTTTGGAGTAGCAACGGTATTTTTGGTATATAAAGTTGGAAGTGAGTTTTTCGATAAAAGAGTAGGGATTATGGCAGCTTTTCTATACGCACTGTCCCCTGTTGTAATAGCTTATTCCCGTTCCTCCTGGAATCCCAATCTTATGCCATTCTTCTCACTTCTTACTCTTTATGTGCTTTATAAGGCAATGATTAAAAATAAAACTTATCTATTTATTTTATGCGGATTTCTTTTAGGAATTACCATGCAACTTCATTATCTAGCGATTTTTTTGGGAGCAATAATGATAACATATGTCATTTTGATAAGACTTACTACTTTAGAAAAGTTTTTCCTCGCCAAAATTTCTTGGATATTAAAAGATGGATTTTATCTTTTTTTTGGATTTATTGTTGGATGGTTGCCATTCTTGGCGTTTGAGATCCGTCATGGATTTCCTAATTTGAGCAGTATCGTACAATTCATCATTCATCAGGAGAGCCGTCCTGAACTAGAAAATAACAGCGGATTTATAGCAACAGTAGGGAACGTTTTTTTTAGGCTATTTGGCAGGCTGATCACTAAATTTCCTCCGCCTGAACAGATCTCTCTCGCAAACCAAACAAATATTGCGATTTGGTACTACCTGACTCTTTTACTTGCTATAGCTTCTGTTGCGGTATTTGTAATTAAATACTATAAAACTATACGCCAAAAAGACCATGATTTTCAAAAATTGTCTCTTATTTTTTTGTGGGGTACGGTAGGAATCTTACTCTTTGGTTTTTACACAAAAAATATTTACGATTATTATTTTGGATTCCTTTTTCCTATACCATTTTTACTTATATCGTATTTTCTGTCGTTTTTATGGAGAAGAAAATCAATTTTGCAATACATTCCGATCTTAATTTTTTTATTGCTTGTTTCACTAAATCTATCAGGCATCCCATTTCAATTTACCCCCAATAGACAAAAAGATCAGGTTAGACAAATTGCAGAGTTTGTGCTTTCCAAAACCAATGAGAAGCCGTATAATTTTGCCCTCATCACAGGAGGCAATTCGGATCATGGATATCGTTATTTCTTCAAATTGGAAAACAGAGATCCTGTGGTTATTCAAAATTCTCAAATTGATCCTGAAAGAAAAACTGTTACAGATCAACTTTTGATTGTCTGTGAAGACTCTGCTTGTCAACCCCTTGGCAATTCTCTTTGGGAAGTTGCCGGCTTTGGCAGGGCGGAAATTATTGACAGATGGGATGTTTCCGTAGTGCAAGTTTACAAACTCACGCATTACAAAGGCAAAGAGTAAATTTAGCATCTTTCATCTACCAGCGGATAGAATTTTCTTGACGTAAAGATGGTATTATGCAACAATAATAGAAAGGATTGTTTTTTTTATGAATGTTATAGATTTAAGACAAGCACTCAAACCCTATTCTAAAGGATGGGTGGCTATTGATAAAAAAAATAAAAGAGTTGTTGCCCATGCGAAAACCTTCGCATCAATTTCGAAAAAAGTAGAGGGAATAAAGAATATATTTTTAGTCCCGGCTTCAGAGAACTATTTTGGTTTTGTAACTTCTATAAATGCGTAAATATCCTTACTATATTCCGGCTAATAAAGTTTATAAACCTTGGATTACTGTAAGTATCGGATATAAGAAAACTCATAAGATAACACCCGCTCCCATTACCGCATTAATCGATTCTGGCGCTGATGTATGTTTTTGTTCAAAAGACATTGCAAGCTTTCTTGGAATAAGTGAGAAGAACAAACAAAAGGTGGTTTTTACCACTGCAAACCGTAGTCCTCTGCCTACATTTTTAGAAGTATTAACTTTGTACACAGGAGGAAGAAATTATGATTGCTCATTCTATATTTCTGATAAGTTACCTACTGAAACCCCAATTATTCTTGGTCAACTGGGTTTCTTTGACCATCATAGAGTCACATTTGATTTAGAAAATAAGGAAATAGAAATCACATATAATTCAGATAATTAAGAGTCTCCGTTAAAAATAGAATCAACATAAGCTAGTCCACTTTCCATGTTGGTTACTTACATTTTAGCCTCAATTACAGTATAATCTTCTTATGGAATTCATAGCATATTGCACAAAAGGCTTGGAGAAAGTAGTGGAAAAAGAAATAGTTACTTGTATTAAAAATGTTCAAGTAATGCAAATAGTAAGTAAAAGAATTATCTTTAAAACAGATCAAGATTTTAATGCTTTAGTTAATCTAAGAACCGTAGATGACTTAGGAATACTTGTCGCATCGTTAGATGATATTGCCTCAATAGAAGCTCTTTTGTATGGAATTAATAAGCTTAATCTTAAAAAATATCAAAAATTAGTTAGCCAATATAGAGAGATAGATTATAATAAGTTTTCTCTAACTCCCAGCTTTGTTGGTGTAAATTTTTCAGCATCAGAAGCAGTTAATTCAATTTCACAAGCTGTTCAATTGAGGTATGGATGGAGTTTTGAAGAATTTAACCATACTAATTTTGATATTCGCATTTTTATTGACCACGCAAAAATCTACATATCTATCAGGCTAACTAAAGAAAGCTTGCAACACCGTTCATATAAGACTTATTCAAAGAAAGGTTCATTAAAACCTACCATTGCGGCCTCGATGGTGTTTCTTGCAACTGAAAGAAAAGAAAATCTCAAAATAGTAGATAATTTTTGTGGTAGCGGAACAATACTCTGTGAAGCCGTAATAGCTCGTAATGAAGTTTATGGCGGAGATATTGACGGTGAAAGTGTTGTAATTACAAAGAATAATTTGAAAAATCTCAACTATAATACAGAAGACAAGATTCGAATGCTTGATGCAGTAGGAACAATATGGCGTGATGGTTTTTTTGATTGTGCTATTTCCAATCTTCCTTGGGATAAACAAATTTCAGTGGATAGTATTACAAGTCTTTATATTGGAGCTTTGAAAGAGTACTCAAGAATTCAAAAATCAAAAGGCTCACTGTGCCTATTAGTTTCTAAACCAGAATTGTTAATAAAGCATGCAAAAAAGATATTTTCAAACTGCAATATTAATGTTTTTAAAATAAGTTTGCTTGGCCAAAGCCCTTCAATAGTTGTAGTTAAAAGATAAACTATAAAGATTGTTTAGTCTCGTAAGGCCTCGCCTTGCGAGGCTAATGCCTAAAAAAATTCCCACAGAGAATTGGAAGTGTTTGATATAATGGGATAATGCCTGTTGAGAAAAATATTAAGCTTCTTTATTGGTTTAACTTTTTTAGCGACTTAAGACTTTATGCTCCCATTGCGATTATCTATTTTGCCCATGTGTCCGGCTCTTTTGTCTTGGGGATGAGCATTTTTGCCATTGCGCGGGTTTCCTCGGCTATTTTTGAAGTTCCAACCGGCATATTTTCCGACAGAATCGGCAGAAGAAAAACCCTAATTTTTGGCGCATTTGCAAGCGTTCTTTGCGTTATTTTTTACGCCCTAGGTTCATATTGGTTTCTTGCCATAGGCGCTGTATTTGAAGGTTTGTCAAGGGCTTTCTATAGCGGTAATAATGACGCGTTACTTCACAATACGCTGACTCAAACAGGAAAAGTTGAGCAGTACCACACTTTTTTGGGAAAGACCAGCTCGATGTTTCAGGTTGCTCTTGCAATATCTGCGGTTTTTGGGAGTGTAATAGCAAGCATCTCTTTTGCGATTGTCATGTGGATTTCTGTTTTGCCTCAAATAATTTGCGTTCTGATTGGCTTTAGAATAATTGAGCCGTCAATAAAAAGAGAAGAAAGCGGAAATATCTATGCTCATCTAAAAGAATCCTTTCAATATTTCATCAGGAACAGAAAAATAAGATTGCTATCTCTTGCAACCGGTATAGGTTTTGGGGTGGGAGAAACTTCTCATCAATTCCAGGCGGCATTTTTTAACACGCTCTGGCCGTTATGGGCAATAGGATTTGCACGGCTTCTATCTTATTTGGGAGCAATGGCGAGTTTTTGGCATAGCGGAAGAATCATTAAAAAATTTCATCCAATTAAAATATTGATGTTTGGGAATTTAGGCACTCGCTTTATGAATTTTGTCGCACTACTTTATCCAACAATGCTTTCTCCTGTTCTTATGTCCTCAACTTCTTTATATTATGGAGTAAGCAGAGTCGCAAGAACCACAGTTTTGCAAAAAGAATTTAGTGAAAAACAACGCGCAACCATGGGTTCTTTAAGTTCACTACTTGAAAGCATTGTGCTTGGAATTGCATCTATTGGAATAGGCATGGCGGCTGATTCTTTGGGGGTAATAAAAGCACTTCTTATTATTCAAGCAATCATGCTTTCCGTTAATATATTTTACTTAAGACTCCTCAAATTAGAGAAATTTTGATAAGCTGTGAGTGAAAAGCTTACACTCCAAACACGATAAAAACTCCATAAAATGGAGTTTTTATCTTTCCCCAACATTAAAACTTGTCAAGGACTTTATTTCGCTGATCCAATTCTATACATTCCGGTTCCGCAATTAGGGCATTTTCCCTTCATTGCTGGCTTACCATTTTTCATGGTAACAGGTTGAGCGTTTGGGTCTTCCCTTTTTGCTCGACATTTTACACAGTACATTGATGCCATATTATTATTCACCCCCCTTCGCCCCGCACCATCATGGTGCGGGATTTCAATTTGCCATCGGCAATTTGAGTACATGAGATTTTAACATAAAAAGCATAAAAAGTTGAATGATAATAAGAGAAGCGGTAAGAATTACCGTCTTTAAAAGATCTTGTTTTAAGTATTCGTGAGTATAAATAGTCGTAATCTTTGGAATAGAGATAGTTTGTTTTGATTGTAATGCAGGAGAAAAAGTATACGCCATCTCCCGGTTTTGATCGGCAAGCTTTTTTTCTATTAGAGTTTTCCTGTGTTTGTTCATAGCCACAACAGATTATACTATTGACAATCTTCCTGTCAAGAGGATAAGATACTCTAGTCATGGCATTTAATCCTGAATACGCGGTTTTATTTGTTTCGTTTATCTGGCTTATTGCGTTAACATTTTTTTTACGGAAGACATCTTCTCATTATAATAATCTTATTAAAGGGTCGTCAGGAACAACATTATCTTCTGTTCTCGATGACCTTTTAAAAAAAATGCAGTTTGCCCAAAAAGATATTGATTCTTTAAAGAAGCGTTGTGATACAATAGAAAGAGACGGACTTTTACATATTCAAAAAATCGGATTGTTGCGTTTCAATCCTTTCAAAGATACAGGGGGAGACCAAAGTTTTATCTTGGCATTTGTCGATGGCAATAATACTGGCGTTGTAATTTCCGGTTTGTACTCACGCTCTGGTACAAGGTGGTACGCAAAGAGAGTTGTTGGGGGAAAAGGCACAGAGCACGAATTATCAGAGGAGGAAAAGAAAGCTCTAAAAGAAGCTGTAAAACAGTAAGAAGAAAATACATGGACAAAAGAAAAATTATAGTTATACTTCTTGGAATCGGATTATATTTGCTGTCAACAGGCGTTTCATACGCCCTGTTTTCCCGATTTTCCCAAAGTAAAGACGTTACCCCTCCTCTTCCCACAAAGACTGCAACAGGAAATCTTTCTTTTGATGCAAGCCTTCCCAAAACAGAGGCTTGTCCTCTAAACGGAGCCCTTTATTCAAAACAACAAAAAGCATGGTGGGAAAAACATAGGCCTTTGGGTGTTATGATAGAAAATCATCAGGATTCCCGGCCTCAATCAGGACTTTCTTCTACAGATGTCATATACGAGGCGGTAGCAGAAGGTGCCATCACTCGTTTCCTGGCAGTGTTCTATTGTCAGGATGCGGCTCTGATTGGCCCTGTGAGATCGGCACGTACCTATTTTCTTGACTTTATTTCAGAATACGGGGACTCTCCTCTTTATACTCATGTTGGCGGTGCGAATGCAGACGGACCGGCAGACGCGCTTTCCCAAATAGAGAATTATGGATGGGGTATGTATAACGATCTTAGCCAGTTCTCGATAGGATTTCCTACATTCTGGAGAGATGCAAACCGGCTGGGAAGAGATGTCGCGACAGAACATACAATGTATTCAACAACAGCAAAACTGTGGGATTATGCTAAGACTAGAAAGCTGACAAACGTGGACCAAGATGGAGCTTCTTGGGATAGCTCTTTTGTTCCATACACGTTCAAAGACGATGCAAAACTTTCTCAAAGGCCAGAGAGCCAAAAAATCAAGCTTGAATTTTGGAGCGGGTACAGTGCGTATGTAGTTGACTGGGTGTATAATAAATCAGAAAATAATTATTCAAGGAATAACGGCGGCAGCCCTCATCTTGATAAAAATACAGATAAAGCTTTAGCTACCAAAAATATCATCGTGCTTTTTATGGCAGAAAGGCACGCAAATGACGGGTATGAGGGAAATGTACATCTTTTATACAAAACAACAGGAAGCGGTAAGGGAGTTGTATTTATGGACGGAAAAGAAATAAAAGCAACATGGAGAAAAGACAAAAGAACGTCAAGGACCCTTATTTTTGACAGCCAGGGCTCGCCAATTACATTCAATCGGGGAAGACTATGGTTTGAAATCCTGCCCACAACTGGAGAAGTAACTGTAAAATAGGGGTGGCAGGTTTATGTTTAATGATCTTATTACATCAAAATCAAGAGTAAGAGTTCTGTCTGTTTTTCTTTCCAATCCCTTGGAAATGTTCCATGTCCGCGAGCTGGTGAGACGCACAAACGATGAAATAAACGCGGTACGGCGAGAGCTTTTATTCTTAGAAAAGAAAGGCGTTCTTACAAAAGAAGCTCGGGCAAACAGAATATATTACGCGCTTTCTAAAAATTATCCGTTTTATTTTGACCTTTTGCAGTTAGGATCAAAGACGCTTGGGCTAGGAAATGATATTATAAAAAATAGGGCAAAGATTGGAAAAATCAAATACGCGATGTTTTCCGGAACATTTATAAAAAGAACAAAAAAAGAGAAAGATGCGATAGATTTATTAATTATAGGCACTATTGTTTTACCGGAGCTCGCGGTATTAGTCAGAAACGAAGAGCGCCGTTTGTCTTGTGAAATAAATTATACGGCAATGTCAGAAGATGAGTTCGGTTTTAGAAAGAAAAAGAGCGACCCGTTTATTTTATCAATCCTCTTGGGATCGCGGGTTATGCTAATTGGAGATGAGGAAAGCATGTTGTCATGAGGAAAAGTCCGCGCATACTATTCTGGTTTATTATTTTACTTACTATTCTTGCGGTTCTTATAGACACTTCAGGTCTTTTTCGCTCTGGAATTGATCAATTTTTATTTTCAAAACTTCATAGAGATTTTCCGTTTCATCTAGGCCTTGATCTTGAAGGAGGAACAAGCATAACGCTTCAGGCAGATATGAGGGGTGTTCCTGCTTCTTACAAAAACAACGCGCTTGAATCGGCAAAAACCATCATTGAAAAAAGGGTAAACTTTTTAGGAGTTGCGGAGCCTGTCATCCAGACGGCATCAAGCAATAACGAGGCAAGAATCATTGTAGAAATGCCGGGGATTTCTGATGTTGACCAGGCAATCCGCTTGATCGGGACAACAGCCCAGCTCTCTTTTTGGGAGAATGGATCTGAAAATCAAGCAACTGTGTCAGCCATTCCTTTGGGATTGACACAAATCTTAAAAAATCCCCAAAAGACGGATTTAACAGGAAAAGATTTACAGCAAACAGGCGTAACATTTGATCGCAATGCCGGATCGCCCCAGGTGTCACTTACTTTTTCAAACGAAGGTGCAAAAAAGTTTGCCGTTATTACCAAAAGAAATGTGGGAAAGATAGTTGCCATAGTTTTAGACAATCAGATTATTTCGTATCCAAGGGTAAATGTGCCAATTGTTGACGGCAACGCAGTTATTACAGGAGGATTTACAACCGATCAGGCAAAGGCTTTGAGCATTGCTCTAAACGCCGGAGCGCTGCCTATTCCTCTTTCTGTTATCGAACAGCATACCGTTGAGGCAACACTGGGAGCATCGTCTTTACAAAAATCACTTTTTGCGGGGATTGTAGGATTTATTCTTATAGTTATTTTTATGAGCGTTTTGTACGGAAGGCTTGGAGTTTTAGCCAGCGTCGCCTTGGTTTTGTATACGCTATTTGTCCTTGCTTTGTTTAAAATTATTCCCGTTACTTTAACGCTTGCCGGAATTGCCGGTTTTATATTGTCAATTGGCATGGCGGTTGATGCCAATATTTTAATTTTTGAACGAATGAGAGAAGAAACTCGACGCGGAAAAGCAAGAGAGATTGCGATAGAGCTTGGTTTTTTAAGGGCCTGGAGTTCAATTCGGGATTCAAACGTATCAAGCATTATTACGTCACTAATTCTTATATATTTTGGCACGAGTATTGTGCGGGGCTTTGCTGTAACACTTTTGATTGGAGTTCTAGTTTCGATGTTTTCGGCAATTGTTGTAACGAGAACATTTTTGAGAATAATTTATAAATAGAATATGGATATTGTTGGAAAAAAATATATTTATTTTGCTATTTCTTTATTAGTGCTGATCCCCGGCATTGTAGCGCTTGCGTTGTGGGGATTAAATACTTCCATTGATTTTTCCGGAGGGTCAAGGATTGTACTTTCTCTTCCCAAAGAGGTAAACAGCGAAAATATAGAAACAATCAAGACAGCATTTAAAGAGGAAAATGTATCGATTTCAACCATTCAGAAATCAGGCAGCAAAATATATGTCAGGACAATTCCAATAACTCAAGAAAAGCGCACAAAAATTGTTGGATCATTACAGAAAAACATTAAAGGCAGTAAACAGGAACGCTTTGAAACAATAGGCCCTATTATAGGAAAAGAAACAGCCCTAAACGCCCTAAAAGCTCTTGTTTTGGCATCTGTTATTATAGTTTTATATATTGCATGGTCGTTTCGGTCTATTCCAAAGCCTGCCAGTAGTTTTCGTTTTGGAATCTGTGCCATTATTGCGTTGTTACATGACGTACTTGTTGTTACCGGAATATTTGCAATCCTTGGACATTTTTTTCACGTTGAAGTGGATAGCCTTTTTGTAACAGCCCTTCTTACGATTATTGGCTTTTCGGTTCACGACACAATTGTGGTATTTGATAGAATACGGGAAAATCTTAAAAGAATGCCGGCAAGTTCATTTGCGGAAGTTACCAACGAGTCAATCCTTCAAACATTTACCCGCTCCCTCAATACCTCTCTTACTACCATGATGGTTCTTTTTACCATTCTTCTTTTTGGCGGAGAGAGCTTAACGTGGTTTATTGTAGCGCTTCTTATTGGTATTGCCAGCGGAACATACTCATCAATCTTTAACGCCGCGCCATTATTAGTGGTGTGGCACGAATTTTCTCTTCGTCATTCTGGTAAGGACAAATTAAACTGATAACTTTTCTTTTACAAGCTTACTCACCATTCCCATGTCCGCTTTTCCTTTTAATTTTGGCATAAGTGCGCCCATAACTTTTCCCATATCTGCAACTGTCGTTGCGCCGATTTGACTGATTGCCTCAATTACTAATTTCTTAATTTCTTCCTTACTCATCTGTTCCGGAAGATAGGTTTTTAGAATTTCTAGCTCTTTTGTTTCTTTATCAACCAATTCTTGCCTACCCGCATTTTTGAATTGTTCAATAGATTCTTTTCTCTGCTTTGCTTCTTTTTGAATAACAGACAAAACATCTTTATCAGTCGCCTCATACCCCGCTCCACCCTTCTGAATTTCATAATAATTTATCGCAGAAAGCAACAATCGCAAAACTGATGTTTTGAGTACATCTTTTGCCAACATCGATTGCCTTAATTCTTCTTGAAGTTTTTTCTTAAACATAAAATGATTATATCGATTTAATCAAACTTTTCCAAAAATGTTTTTAATTCTTCTTTTTTCCACCAGGCAAAATCGTTTGGAATGTTTTCTTTTGTAAATTCTACCACTTCGATTATCTGATTTCCATACATCCCCTTTTTTGGTTTGCTAACTAGCTCAACAATTATATAAGGAGTAAATGCCCATTGGTGATCCTTTTCTTGAACGGTAGATTCAATATAAACAATCCTAAATGATTTTATTTCTACTCCCGTTTGTTCTTTTACAATTCTTTTTACACATTGCTCTATAGACTCTCCGTAACGAATCAGATTGTGACAGAAATATAATAGTCCTTGCGGATGTTTTCCTGCTTGTGGTGAAAGCTCATGTTCAGGAATTCCCTTAGGTCTTCTTAAAGCAATATATTTATTGTTTTTTTTGAGAATAATTTCAAAAGTAATATGAGCACCACCCGAAATCTGTTCTTTTAAAGGTGGGCCAAAATTTGCCTCATTATTTTTCCAGCGATATTGATACATCATTCTACATGTCTTTATACATCTATAGTATACTACTATGTAGTAATAGACTGTAGGCTAAACAAGTCTCCCAAGCCCCAGTTTTTTGCTTTGCCTAAACATAAATACAAAGAATAAGATAGATAATACCAGATAAATGGTGTTTAAGGCAAAGCTTATGAGTAATTTATCAAACGACATGTGATTAGTAAAAATAATCTCACGCATTCCTTCAAACACGTAACTTGAAGGTACAAAAGCAGCAACCTTTTGTGCCCACAAAGGAAGCGTTGATACAGGAAAAAAGACAGCAGAAAAAGGAGCAAAAATGGGCAGAGCGGTCCATGCGAGTGATTGCCATGTGTGTCCGAACCGGATGATAATCCCAGCTACAATAAACCCTATGACCCACCCAGTCATGAGAAGACTTGCAACGAAAGGGATTAGCAGGAGTCCATATTGAAAAAGATTGGTATGGTAAAGAAACAAAGCAAGAATGATACTAAAAATAAGCGATGCTAACATTCTAATAGACCCAACGATCATAACAGATATAATCCATTCTCTAATTCGAAGAGGAGAAGCAAAAATGTTAACCAAGTTTCTATCCCACAACTCATAAAGGAAGTTAACTGTAATTGAATATTGACCGTTTGCGGCTATCATCCAAAAGACGACTCCACTTAGTAGTATAACTACAATATGCGGTAATTGACTGGTTGCGTTTTTAATGTAGAGGCTTGCAAGCCCCCAAATAAAAATTTGCATTGCAGGCTCATAGAAAACTTCTCCAATATTATTAAGATCATGACGCATAACCAGAAGATATCTTTTTACCATGGCAATAATAATTGATTTATTCATTGGTTAGCTTCCTCCAATCTTTTGATGAAGTAATCTTCTAATTCGGGCTTGTTAATGCTTATTTCTTGGTAGTTAATTTTCTCTTGAGCCAAAAGCATGAGTAGATCAGTTATATTTTTCTCATCAATTGTCAGTTTAAAATGAGAACGATTGTTTTCGTAAGGAAGCTCTTTTTCTTCTAAGAATGCTATCGCCCTTTTTGTATCAGAAATAACAAGCTCTACTTGGCATTCTGAAATAGTTTTAGCTAAATTTTCTGGTGTGTTTTCATCGATTATCCTACCATGGTGTAGGATGATAACTCGATCACACATTTCTTCAACTTCACTCATATTGTGGGAAGTAAATAGCATGCTTACTTTATATTCCTGTTTTTCTTTTTTGAGAAATTCCCGGACTTTTACAGCGATTTCTGGATCAAGACTTGCAGTTGGCTCATCAAGAAGAATAATCTTTGGGTAATTGAGGAATGCCTTTGTAATGAGCAGTCGTGTTTTTTCACCTGCCGATAGCGCGTAGAACGGTTTGTGTACGAGGTGTTCAAGTTCAAACTCTTGCAGAAGTTTACGAATGCGCTTTGTTCGGTCTGGAATTTCGTATAGGCCTGCAAAAATATCAAGTATCTCTAGTACGTTAAAACGCCAAGGCAAGCTTATGTACGTTGACGAGTAGTTGATTTGCTTGAGAGCTTCTTCTCTATGCTTAGTAAAGGATTTGCCAAAATAGTAGATCTCTCCTGCTGCTTGTTCCATTACGCCTAAGAGCATTTGGATTGTTGTGGTTTTTCCAGCACCATTTGGACCAAGCAAACCCAAAATCTCCCCTTCTTTTATAAAAAAAGAAATATTATCAACGGCGGTAAAATTGCCGAATTTTTTCGTAAGGTTTTTAACCTCTAAAACAGGTTGTAACATATAACTAAATTAGTTGATGCAAAGCCGTAGAAATCGAGGTTATTTCAGAAATACTGTAGGTAAAAAGATGAATAAAGACAACTTCTTCATATTAATTAGGCAGTATTTCCGTTTTCTCCTCCGATTTCTTCGGAGGAATTGCACTACTTACAACATTATAGATACTTTTAGATATTTATGCAAGTTCTTTTACTCGCTTGAGTAAATATTCTTTGGTGTTTTTGGAGAGGTCTTCGTCGACTTCGAGAAAGAGTTTTTGGAGGATTTCACCGACCTTTGGACCGGGTTTAATTTTTAATTCTTTCATTACATCATTGCCATCAATTGCCAGGTCATTGATTGAAAAAGGCGCGGGTTTTAATTGTTCTTCAATACGGTCTTTAAATAGTTTTAGTCTCCAGCTTTCGGCAGTTTGTGTTCCGCTTCCAAGTCTATCGCCAATTCTTAAATCTATCATGTCTTTTACATTTTCCACTCCAACTCGTCTTATAAAACGTCTCACTGCTGCGTCGGTTGCTTTTTCGTCAACTGTAAACATATGCCAGCGAATGAGATTCACAATTTTATCCTTTTCTTTCTTAGGGAACTTGAGTCTGTCGCAAATGACACTTCCAATGCGTGCGCCAGTGATCTCATGGTTATGAAATATAACCAGCCCTTTTTCATCCATTGAGGCAACTTTTGGTTTGCCAACGTCATGGATCAGGGTTGCAAAACGAACAATGGGGTCTTTAGACGGACAGAACTTTAATGACAAAATGTTATGGGTAAAAACATCGGTGGTATGGTGCCTTCCCGGACGAACTTGAGAAATTCCTACCCCTTCTAATAATTCAGGCATGATATTTTCAAGAAGATTAGAGTTTTTCAAAAGAAGAACGCCATCATAGGCATTGTTACTAGCAATAATTCGCAAGAGTTCTTGTCTTATTCTTTCTCCGGATATTTCTTTAATAAGGGGAGCGTCTTTTACCAGTTCATTCCACGTTTTCTCTTCGATAATAAATGAAAACTCTGTTGTAATACGAATCGCGCGAAGAAGACGAAGAGCGTCTTCTTTAAATCTTTTTTGAGGATCACCAACAGCCCGGATTATTTTACTTTCAATATCTTCTCGTCCTTTATATGGATCAATCAGCTCAATCTCTTCTGTCATTCTGGCTTGTCCAGAATCGATTCTGGAGTCGCTCCGCTCCCCAGAATGACGATTTAACTTTAGGGCGATGGCATTAATTGTAAAATCACGCCTGGAGAGATCCTCTTCAATGGTTTTTCCCCACTCAACTATGTCAGGGCGTCTGCGGTCGGTATATTTTCCTTCTGTTCTAAAAGTAGTAATCTCAACAATTTGCTTGCCAACGGGAACCCCCGCCTTCGCCAAGGCTTCGACGGGCAGGCCCACTGTCCCAAATTTATTATCGTAAAAACCATCTGGAAAAACTTTAAGAATTTGTTTCGGGGTTGCGTTTGTGGCAAAATCCCAGTCCTTTACAGGTTTTTTCATGAGCATGTTTCTAACGCAACCGCCAACAAAATATACTTCAA
>Ga0209515_10003221_pt1 | contig 23749 bp, 18 predicted proteins | sample Subgroupgradi54m_FD_187454 | JGI IMG/M metagenome (GOLD analysis project Ga0209515, IMG submission 187454) | Subsurface groundwater microbial communities from S. Glens Falls, New York, USA - GMW60B uncontaminated upgradient, 5.4 m (SPAdes)... ... | reverse complement strand
AGCCACCTCGCGCGTGCCTTGCTTTGCCAAGTCAATCTTCTCCGGCGCCAAAGAGGCCACATCATGACGCGCTAGAAATTTCAGAAACGAACGCAGAGCTATCAAATGATAGTTCTGCGTGCTTTTTTTGAGCGTTCCTTCATCGCGATTGGCCAACCGGTTCAAGTACAACCGAAACTGATGGACCGTGTCCTGCGTAATGTCCTCCGGCGCCGGATCATGGGCCCAGTCTAGGAAACGCTGAAGATAAAATTGGTAATTGCGCACGGTCAAAGGAGAACGTCCTTTGTCGACTTCCAGATATTCAAGAAAGGAGCGGAGGTGCGTCGAAAGTTTGGACATGGACACATTACATCATGAAAACCGGAGAACCAAAAGCGTCGCAAAACCAAAAACATCCCCAAAAGCTCTTGACGACCGGATCAGAAACATCCAGAATACTTCTCACGTTCAGAAAGGAGCGTTCAGGAAATGATTACGCTGGTCGAACTCGAACAGTATCTCAAGAGCCGTTCCGCGGTCTTCACTCCGCAGCTCGCGCGCGACATCCTCAGGCGCGCCCGGAAGACGGCGCGGAACGGACGGATTCATCCGCACGAGATGCTCGAGGTGGCGGGCAACGAGCCCAACCTCGCCGACAACCTCTCGAGGCTGGCCGCCTCGGCCGCATGATCTCCCTCTCGATCTCTCGATCGCGCTGGCGCTTCCGCGCTGCCGATCCCCCTCCCTCTCCCGCCCCCCGCTTTCTCGCGGGGTTCGTGCTTTTTGAGTCGACAAACCTCTGACCTCTGACCTAACCTCGAGATGATGCTACACTTAAAATAGTCTTTTATGCGTCGTCTTGATCTGACGTTCACGGCTTTATTGATTCCGCTCGATTTTTTGGCGCTCCTTGGCGCGGCGATCACGGCGTATGCATTGCGCTATTCCAAGGCGTTCATTGAACTGCGTCCGGTGCTGCAAGAAATTCCTCTCGCGAGCTATCTTGCCACGGCGAGCGGGTTCATCTTGATTTGGATGGTCTTGTTTGCCATGGCTGGCCTCTATGCCTTGCACGCACGCCGCGCCTGGAACGAACTCGGACGCATCATTCTCGGTTGCAGCGCCGGCATCATGGTTGTCATCGGCACGGTCTTTTTTCGACGCGAGGTCACGGCTTCGCGCTTTCTCGTGCTTGCGGTGTGGGCGCTCGCGATCGTGTACGTCTGGATCGGGCGCATGTTCTTGCGGCTGTTGCGTCGCCAGTTGCTCGGCGCACACATCGGCCATCAGCGGATCGTCGTGATTGGCAACGGAAAAATCGCCAAAGATCTTTTGCACGTGTACACAAATACGCCGGTGCTTGGTTACACGGTGGTCAAACATTTTCGCGGATGGAACAAGGACACGCCCACGCAACTCGCGACGCTGGCGGATCAACACGCGATCGATGGAATTCTCGTCGCAGATCCAGACCTGTCGAAAGAAGAGGCGCGCACGCTCATTGCCTTTGCGGCCCAGCGTCATCTCACGTTTCGCTATCTCGCGGATCTTTTTGCCGCAAACTTTGCGCGCATCGAAGTGTCCACCGCTGAAGGCATTCCCATTCTCGAAGCCAAACGCACACCGCTCGATGGGTGGGGACGCATCGCAAAACGCGCGTTTGATATCGTGTTCGCGCTCGTCATCTTGATGGTCACGAGTCCACTTTTGATGATCATGGCGCTAGGACGTGTACTGGAAGACGGGTTGCCGATCATTTTTGATCAGCCACGCGTGGGAGAGCGGGAGCGCGTGTTTCATCTCCACAAAATACGTTCGATGTGGCGCAAATACTGCGTAGGCCCGCAATTCAAGGAACACGAACGAGAGAACCGCCAACTCCTGGAACGCATCACGCGCGAGTATGGAATCACGGACGGACCCGTCAAACGCATTAGCGACGGCGACCCGCGTATCACACCACTCGGACGGATGATCCGACGCTGGTCTATCGATGAACTGCCGCAAATGTGGAATGTGCTCAAAGGAGAGATGTCCATTGTCGGCCCTCGACCGCATGAACCCGAAGAGGTCGCGCATTATGCCGCCGAACATCTACGCGTCCTCGCCGTCAAACCTGGCATTACAGGCATGGGACAGATTTCCGGAAGACGCGATCTCAGCTTTGCCGATGAGGCGCAACTGGATATTTGGTATATCGAACATTGGTCCCCGGCGCTTGACCTCTACATCCTGTTCAAAACCCCAGGCGTCGTGTTGTCGAAGCGAGGAGTGTACTAGAACCCAACCGGCTTGCTAAGATCGGCGGGCATGAAAGTGGCCTTGGTGCATGACTATTTGATTCAAGACGGCGGCGCTGAACGCGTGCTCTTGGCGTTGTATGAACTGTTTCCGCAAGCACCGATCTTCACGTTATTCTACGATCCAGAACGCACCCATCCCGGCTTTCGCGGAGCCACCATCATCCCCTCGTATCTCAACAAGCGCACCTTTGCCCCGCGCCACTATCAATGGTATCTGCCGTTCATGGCGCAAGCGGTTGAATCGTTTGATCTGTCTCCATTTGATCTCGTGATCTCGAACGCCTCGAGTTTTGCGAAAGGCGTGATCGTGGCCCCGCATGCAACGCATATCTGCTATTGCCACACGCCTACGCGTTTTCTCTGGCAAGATCGCTTGGGCTATGTAAACGATCTTCCGCAACCGCAACTCATCAAATCGATCCTCCCACGATTTCTCCATCGCTTGCGCCAGTGGGATCGGTTGGCTGCCGAACGTCCGGACGTGCTCGTGACCAATAGCGCCATCTCGCAGCGTCGCATCCGTCGTTATTATCAACGCGACGCACGCGTGATTTTTCCGCCCGTGGATGTGGAACACATTCCGCTCTCGCCCCATGCCGGACAGTTCTGGCTGGCAGGCGGAAGACTCGTGGCTTACAAAAAGTTTGATCTGATTGTGCGTGCGTTTAGCAAATTGGATCAGCCGCTCAAAATTTTTGGCGCGGGTCCGGAAGAAAAAAAGTTACGCGCCCTGGCCGGACCACGCACGGAATTTGTCGGACGGGTCGATGAGGCCACCAAAATTGATCTCTACCAACACGCGATCGGCTTTGTCCATCCGCAGGTGGAAGACTTTGGGATCACAGCCGTGGAAGCCATGGCAGCCGGCAAACCCGTGATCGCCCATGCCCATGGCGGGGCAGAAGAAACGGTCAAAGAAGGCGTGACCGGGCGCTATCTCTCGGTGCAATGCTGGCAAGACATCGCCGAAGCCGTGCTCCGCTTTGATCCTTCACTCTATGATCCGACGCAGATCCGCGCCCACGCCCAACAATTTTCCAAAGGTGTTTTTCTCAACCAAATCCAATCCCTGATCGATCAAACGCTCCGCGTTCCGGGTTCCGAATTCCGATCTAACTTATGACCGTCTTGGTCGATGCGCGCCCGCTTTCCGATCCTCTGCAAGGCGGCGTCACGCGCGTGGCTTTGGAATTGGTACGAGCCTTGGCCGCGGCCATGCCACAGGACAGATTCATCTGGGCAACGACCGGATATCGCCGACGACTGTCTGCGACGAACCTCCCGCCCAACGTCGAAGAACGTCATCGGAGCTTGCCGAATAAAATCGTAACTGCGTTTACCAGCGCTGGCATCCTGAGCTTTGAAGATTTTTTTCCTCGCACGCATGCAGACGTTCTCTTCCTCCCCAACATCGGATGCATTGGGCGACCGCGCCTTCCCTACGTCCTCGTCGTGCATGATCTATCTTTTTTGATCGAACCCGGATGGTTCTCTCTCAAAGGACGCCTGTGGCATCGCTTGATCCACGCGCGACGATTGATCAAAGAAGCCACGCATCTCCTCGCCGTTTCCGAGCGCACCAAAAAAGACCTGATTGAACATCTGTCCATCGCTCCAGAAAAAATCACGACCATCCCGCTCGGCCTGACCCTCCACGTTCATTCTCATCCGCTTCCCCCTGTCCTCGAAGGACGACGATTTTTTCTTTTGCCCAACGTCCGCGATCCTCGCAAAAACGCAGCGTGCGCCATCGCGGCTTTTCAAGAGCTGATTCAAGAGCCTGCGTTTGCGGACGTTCTTCTCGTGATGACAGGGGTAACACGGAACACGGAGCTCGGAGCTCGGAACGCTCGATACATTTCTCTCGACCATCCCTCAGACCGAGCCCTTGCGGGGTTGATGCAGCACGCAAGCGCACTTCTGTGTCCAAGTTGGTACGAAGGTTTTGGTCTGCCGCTTCATGAGGCCGCGCAATTTCATACGCCGTGTCTGGCTTCGACGGCTGGCGCACTTCCAGAGACTGCTCCTCTTGGTACGATCTTGATCCCACCGGCCAAACCGCATCTCTGGCTCGCAGCCATGCGCCAGGTGTTGATATATCCAAAAAATTTTCAAACCCAAACCTCGCTTTCCGATTGGTCTGTTGCCGGAAACAGCGTTGCACATGTCATGAGAACTCATAGATAACCAGGACACTTAAAACGACGAAAGCCTGACCGAGTGGCCAGGCCGATGCAGAGGGATCCTGGAGTGCTAGGCCGCCTTTTCCTCAGAGGGCGAGGGTGGCAACGGGCACTCAAAGGCGCGTGAAAATGCTCGTGAGACGTGCGTCAACAAGACGAAGCGCACGCACTCTTCAAGGCACTCGAGCTCCGCCGGGGTCATGTCCCAAACCTCCAGGCTGCTCTCACCGGCCAACCGACGATGCTCGGAGTACGCGTTCCAAAAGATGGGTTGAACCGTGGGCTCTCCGAGAGCAAAGGCTCGGAGCGAGGCGCGATCCATCTCTCCATGTCTGGTCGCCTCGACCAGGGATTCAGCGATGGCTCTAACCATCTTCGGATCCGGCTGGCGGAGCCAACGCAGATCAAGCGCATGGCGCAAGGCCGCTCCCGTAATGCGATAGAACCGTTCAGGAACGTCGACGAAGATCTCCCAGAGAGAGCCTGAGCGTTGTCGAGCGAGCTCCAGAATAATGCCCAACTCCATCACGCGTTCGGGATGCTTAGGTTCCGGCATTTTGGCACGCTCGAGGATGTCGTTCGTTAAAAGGACGTCTTGTCGTCGAAAACGGCCTGTACCGTAACGTCGGAACCACGGCTCCGCATGCAGTTGCCGATAGAACCAGTGCGCTGTAACCAAGGTCGGCACCGCATCGGTCAGGGCTGAATCGGATGGAACATAACCGTTCCACTCCGGCCGGACCAGGATCTTCCACATCCGATCGCGACGACGGATGCAACGCTTATACGCGGAGGCGAGGAGGATCAACAAACGATCCTGTAGCTCGTCGGTCCAAGGAATCGTGTTATTGGGAAACACGTCCCGCCACCAACGGCGGTAGAGGTCTTGCTGTTTGCCCCATCGCCGCTTCTTCTTGTTTTTGCGGGGTTTCTTCTTCGGCCGGTTGACGCCGATGCTGTCACGCGCGCTTTGCAGGCGCTGCTTCAAATCCAGCACCTCTTCCGGCGAGGCATCAAGGCGTTGCCAAAGCCTCAGCGCCTCTTCGGGACTCTCGGGAGGACGCATCCACCCTGAGGTATCCCAAAACCAGATCCGTACCAGCTTCTCAAACATCCAGCTGGTGAGGATGTGCAGCGCCGGGATGTCCACGGTCTGCACCCACTTGTACGGCACGCGGAAGCGAGCCGCTCGTTCTTCTTCTGTGATTACCACGACCGACCTGCCTCCTTTCTCTCAATCCCGCTTGGACTGAGGAGAAGGTAGTAGATCATGAGTCGTGAGGAGCGTCAATCCAAAAACCCCCAAGTTTAGGCTAAAAGCTGTTGAATCTGGCAGGATGTGCTAGGCTAAAAGAAGTGAAGAACCATTGACAAAACCGCAAAAAGCTGATAGATATACCCTTTCCTCATTCTCTATGACTACGACTTTTCCCTCTGCAAAGACGCGTGCCTTGCTGGCGGCTGCGGTGCTTTTGGCGGCTGCCCTGCCAGCCATCGCCACCTCAGACACCTGGAACTGGGAAGATCGTTCCGGGGTGTTGCCATTACGCGACGGGGTGACCTTGTCCATTGTCAGCGAACGCCAAAACAGTTGGCTTTTGTCCGACAATTCCCACGTCTATCAATTTGATGGCACTCATCTCCAAGATCTCACGCGCAACGCCCGCGAACACGGTTTGCTTGGGATTTCCGGCGCGTTTTCGGATGATCGAACCTGGCTCGTGTATCATCGTCCTCTTGATCGTCGCGAGCCACTCGTGTGGTTTACGGATGGCCAAACCTGGATTGATGGCAATGGAAAATTTTCCGGCGGTGAAGGCGGTCTGGATGCTGTGGGACGCGATGGCGTGTGGTATGTGCGCACCTATACGCAAGCCACCCGGAACACCCCTTCGAGTTGGACGCTCTATCGTTTGAACGGGCTCAACGCTCCTGCCACGCGACTCGATCCTCCGACCGGGCTCAGCGCGTTGCGCGCCGGGTGTTTTCAAGATGTGGATGGTTCCACTCTGTGTAACGGGGTGAGCACGCCTTTGTTTGTGCATGACGCGACGTATTTGGTGGGCGGAACGAGCCAAGCCCAAGGACCCAGCGGGGTGGTGACCCAAACCGCTCGCGCTGGCATTTGGGTGTGGCGTGAAGGTATGTGGACCCCCATGTCCATGCCAGCCGCCCATTTTGTGAGCGCGGTTTGGCCGGGTGGAAATGACATGGCGCTGATCGCCACCAGTGAAGCGCGCACCAACCCTTTTGCCGCAGATCATCTGTGGGTGTTCAACGGCACGGATCTGCGCGATGTGTCTGATCTAGCCTTGAGCCAAGGCCTGTTGTCTGTAGATGCGCGAGAAATCCATGCCGCCTGGAACGGACGGGCCTGGGTGTTGTTACTTGGAAAAAAGCTGGTGCGTTTTGATGGCACGCGCATGACCGATGAAGGAACCACGCGCGATGTCTTTTCGACCCTGGCCGGCAATAACGATGGGCTCGTGGTGTTGGGAGGAGCCGTGTCGGATCCCACGCACGCGTTTGCAACCGAACCCTTGACCGCGAAACTCGTAACCCTGGAGGAAGATCTGAGCACGCCGGTGTCTGCGCCAGCAACGGTCACGCCCGTAGCCAGCGAACTGATTTCAAAATTGTTTGGCCCTCGCGTAAGCGTCACGAATGATCCGACTAGCGCGCGGATTGCCAACGGACGTGTATTTACGTTCACGGCGACGGCTGAAGATGCGAGCGGCGTGCAACGCATGGACATCTACGCACACGGCGCCCGTATCAAATCGTGTTTTGATCGCGCCTGCAGCTACACGCAAACCTATTGGACCAACGGAGTGCCCCAGCGCTCCATGGAATTTTTTGCGCGCGCGCTCAATGGCAAAGGCTATGTCAATGAAAGCGAGCACACCACGCTCGTGATTGATACGGCATTGAATCGCAGCAACGAACCTCCGCCGGTTGTGTCTTCCGAATGGCTTTCCCCGACGCCGGCAGCCGTGAAGGCTCCGGCCCCATCCACAACCGCGCCGAGCAACCTGATCTGGACCAGCGATCGTGGGAGCGGCATCACCTTGGCGAGCTGGATGGATCCGGATGAACGCACCCTCAAATCCGGCGGCCTGATCACCTATGGCGTGACCGCGCGCGCGCCGCAAATCGGACTCTCGCGCATGGAGGTGTGGGTCAACGGCCAGATCAAAATGATCTGCTCGTTTCCAGGCGTGAAGGATGCGCAATCCTGTCGCTTTGGATTGTCTGCCGATGCCTATCCAGCGGATACAGATGTGTTTGTGAATGCGCGTTTGCAAAATGCGCGCGGCCAAGAAGCCTGGAGCACCGGCGTGCTTCTCCATCGCGAACGCGCAAATGTGGCGGCCTCAAACGCGCCAACTCCCGCAGCGCCTTCGAACGTGCCTGCGCCGACGCCAGCAGCGCCTCCTACCGGTCCCCTGTTCTCATCGAGCGCCACGCTTGAACCAAGTGTGGCCACGCTCGTGCGCGGCGCCACGCTCACCTTCAAGAGTTCCTCCCTCAACAATACGCACGGGATAGATCGCGTAGAAATTTACGTAAACGGTTCCATGGAACGCGCCTGTACCTACGGAGCCGCCATGAGCGCGGTTCCGTGCGAGGCCGCGGTGGATACGGCTCGCTATCAGCCTGGAACCACTATCACGTTCATGGCACGCGCCATTGAAACGCAAGGCAAAGATGTATGGAGCAACGCGAAATCGGTATTGGTGTTGGCCACGGCTCCGGCTCCGACTTCCAACGAAGCGCCAGCTACGAATGGCACCGGTCTGAGCATCTGGTCTTGGATGGCGCCGACGGTGAGCCAAATTTCCGTAGATGAAACCACCACCTACACCGTAGGCGCGTGGGCGTCGAGCGGGGTTCGTTCCATCGAGATGATCGCCGACGGGATCGTACGCCGCACCTGCAGCTTCGGGGGCGCCAAAGGCAGCAAAGAGTGCACCTACACCATCTCCACGCAAGATTTCAGCGACGGCCACACCGTGAGCGTGAATGCGCGCGTGACAGACGGCAACGGAAACGTCACCTGGGCAGATGCGCGCACCGTCACCACTAAACGCAGCTGGACGCCTTTGAACGATCCGATCGCCTACACGCAACTCACGGCCACGCCGTCCGACGGCTATCACGCCGGAGATCGCATCCGCTTACAAGCGCGCGGTTGGTCGCCGCGCCAGGTGGAACGTCTGGATATCTTTGTGAATGGAGTGCAGGTCGCAAGTTGTCCGACAGATACCTGCAGCTGGACCAGCCAACCCTTTGACCGTCCGTTTATCGAATATCAAGCCCGCGTGACCGATCGGCTGCAGCAGGAAACGTGGACCGCCTTGTCCGGACTCTCCCTCTCAACTCGATAAAAATTGATTGATCTCCTGACGCACAAGCGCGAGCTCCTGTTCTTCGGCTTCGTGAAAGGCAAAACACGCCTGTTCGTGACGCATCATCTCTTCCCAAGAGACCGCTCCTACCTGCTTTCGCAAACGCCGAAGCAGGAGCGCGGTGGTTGGACGCACGCGTTCCAAAAGTTCTTGCCAAATGCGATCCTGATCATCTCCCATGCGCTCAGTGTAGCAAACCTTCACGCTTGACGGCAGATCCTGGCTCGGTTACCCTCCTTTTTACCTGGCCTGCAAGCCAACCGGACTGGCGAATTTACGCACAGCGGAAGGCCTCTGCAAAGCTATTTTTTATGTCACAACAAGAAGCGACGCTCGAACAGCTCCTCACCTCTGGACAAGCAGGCGTGACCTTTCCGGGTGTCGGAGATGTGGTCAAAGGCACGGTCATCGCCGTAGGCCGTAATGAGGTACGCTGCGATATTGGTGGAATTGCGGTCGGACTTATCCGTGGGCCCGAGTTGGATAAAAATTTAGATCTGCGTCTTGGCGATGAGATCGAAGCAAGTGTCATCGAACTGGATAACGAATTCGGCGAATTAGAACTGTCGCTGAAGGGCGCGGGTCGCAAGCGTTCCTGGGACAAAATCAAAGAATTATTCACGCAAGGAACGGTGCTGTCCGTCAAAATCCTGGATGCCAACAAAGGCGGCTGCATCACGCGCGTGGAAAATGTGCCGGCGTTTATTCCCGTGTCCCAGCTCTCTCCCAACAACTATCCACGCGTGGCTGGTGGAGAAAAAGCGAAGATCCAAGAAAAATTAAAAACCCTGGTGGGCGAAACCCTCGAAGTCAAAATCCTGGATGTCAGCGAGGAAGAAGAAAAAGTTGTGGTCTCGGAAAAAGCGGTCTGGGAAACGCGCCAAGAATCCGTGCTCGCCAAATACAAGGTGGGCGAACAGGTGGAGGGAGCGGTCACCGCGGTGACGGACTTCGGCGCGTTCGTGCGCTTTGAAGAAAATCTGGAAGGCTTGGTGCATATCTCGGAGATTGCCTGGCAACGCATTGATCATCCACGCGATGTGCTCAAGGTCGGCGATCACGTACGCGCTGAAATCATCAACATCGAGGGGTCGAAAATTTTCCTGTCCATGAAAAAACTGCTTGATGATCCGTGGAAGAGCGTCGCGACCAAATACCAGTTGAATCAATGGGTCAAAGGCCGCGTGCTCAAGATCAATCCGTTCGGTCTGTTTGTGGAATTGGATCCGGACATCCACGGCCTGGCGCACATCAGCGAACTGTCCGCCAAACCGGTCAAAGACGTGCATGAAATCGCCCGCATCGGTGACGAGTTTGAATTCCGCATCATCTCGATTGATCCGGAAAACCATCGCCTGGGTCTTTCCCTCAAAAAAATAAAAGAGGATGATAAGAAGGAGGAGGGGCAGAGCTAGATCACGTATGAACTCTACCATTCGCAATGTCCTGCTGGTGATCGCCACCATCTTGCTCGTGGGTGGAATCTTTTCCACCATCAGCTTGGAAAAACCCCAGACCCTGGATATCGGCACCTTTGTGTCCCGCGTCCAGGAAGGCAAGGTGCAAGACGTTGTCATCAGCGGCCAAAAACTCGACGTACAATTTACCGATGGAAGCAAAGCCCAGGTGGATAAAGAATCCGCGGAATCGCTCTCCACGCTCTTGCGCAACTACGGCGTGGACTCGGCCAAGGCGCGCAACATCCACACCACGGTAAAAGATGCGAGCGGGGTTGGGTATTGGGCTGGCGCGATCCTGCCGACCCTCATCCCTTTCTTGCTCATCTTTGGATTGATGTTTGTGTTCTTCCGCCAGATCCAAGGACAAAACACGCGCGCCATGTCGTTCGGACAATCGAGCGCGCGGCAAACCGAGAAGGGAGAAAAAGACAAAATCACGTTTAGCGATGTCGCCGGCGCCCAAGAAGCCAAACAGGAACTGTCGGAAATCGTTGAGTTTCTTCAGAGTCCGGACAAATTTTCCAAACTCGGAGCCAAGATCCCCAAAGGCGTGCTGTTGATGGGTTCGCCGGGAACCGGAAAAACCTTGCTTGCGCGCGCCGTGGCCGGAGAAGCAGACGTACCATTTTTGCACATCAGCGGCTCGGAATTTGTGGAAATGTTTGTCGGCGTCGGCGCCTCGCGCGTGCGCGATCTTTTTGCCAAAGCCAAGAAGACCGCGCCCTGCATCGTCTTTATTGATGAAATTGATGCGGTCGGTCGTCAACGCGGCACCGGCTTGGGCGGCTCGCACGATGAACGCGAACAAACGCTGAATCAAATTTTAGTGGAGATGGATGGATTTGAACCCAACCTCGGCGTGATCGTCATTGCGGCCACCAACCGTCCGGATGTACTCGATCCCGCGCTCTTGCGCCCGGGACGTTTTGATCGTCGCGTGGTCTTAGATCCGCCGGACATTCGCGATCGCGAGGCCATCCTCCAAATCCACGCGCGCAACAAACCCCTGGCCAAAGACGTGGTGCTGCGCACGCTCGCAGAACGTACGCCTGGATTCTCCGGCGCAGACCTTGCCAACCTCATGAACGAAGCGGCGATTCTGGCCGCGCGCCGTAACCAACAGGAGATTGGGATGCCAGAATTATTTGAATCCATTGAAAAAGTGATGCTCGGGCCGGAACGCAAGAGTCATATCTTGAACGAACAGGAGCGCAAGGTCACAGCCTATCATGAATCTGGTCATGCCTTGGTGACGCATCTCCAGCCGCACACCGATCCCGTACAAAAAGTTTCGATCATCAGCCGCGGACGCGCCGCCGGCTACACCATCAAGCTACCGATCGAAGACCGACAGATGCGCACCAAGACCGAGTATGTCGAAGAGATCGCCGTCATGCTGGGAGGCTATGCCGCGGAGCACATCTTCTTTGGCGACATTACCACCGGCGCGTCGAGCGACATGCAAAACGCCACCAAACTCGCGCGTAACATGGTAACGCAGTGGGGTATGTCCGAGGCGTTGGGCCCGCGCGTGTACGGCCAACGCGAAGAGATGATCTTCCTGGGACGCGAGATCCACGAGTCGCGCGATTATTCCGAAAACCGCTCTGAGCTGATTGATAAAGAAATTGATCGCTTGATTCAAGACGGCCTGGCTACGGCCACGCGGCTCATCCAAGACCATCGCGACGCCATGGATCGCATTGCCGCGCACTTGGTGCAACATGAAACCATTGAACGCGATATTTTTACCGAGGTCGTGGGCTTTCCGCCAGCAAATCCAAAAAATATTTTGCCACCAAAAGAGACGAAGGCCTAACACCTGTGCTATCCTATGGGGACTATGCTCCCCCAAAAAAATCGTTCCTTGTATCGTGAGATGATGCGTTCGGCTACAAAAACCGCCTGGCATGAACGCCGTTGGTGGTTGCTCGCGTTAATCGCCGGCATTTTACAAACCGGCGGAATCTACGACGTATTGTTGCGCTTTGCCTACACGCTTCCCGCAGAAACCCGTTTGCTCCTTACGCGTCCGGCGGCGTTTTTGCCAACCCTGCTCACCATTTTTGCGCCGGCCTCCACCTCATTCCAGCGCCATATGATCGCCGCGCATCTCGTGGAAGGACTTTTGGTTGGCGGACTAGGAGTCGCTGCCATCATCACCTGTTCCCTGGTTGCTCAAGGCGCTTTGGTTTTCGGCCTAGGCACGCGGCTGGGTCGTTTCCGCAATCTGAGCGCGTGTCTCGCCGTGGGGGCTCGTCATCTCTGGTCCGTTCTTGCACTGAACGTGATGAGCCTCGGTTTGTTGTGGGTCGCGCGCTTTGTGCTCTTGATTCCACTGACGCGTGTGATGATCGCGCCATCGGTTCCGCTCATCATCGGCTCCGTGATCGGTTTCTTGATTTTTGCGGATCTTGCGATGGCGCTCGTCACCACGCACCTGTTTGCGTTACAAGCCATTGTTCTCGACGATCTCTCCACGCTCGACGCCATACGCCACGCCTATCAACTCTTTCGTCGTTCCTGGCTCATCATCATTGAAGGCGCCGGCGCGCTGTTGCTCATGGGCGTCGCCTTCTTTTTGATCGCACTAGGCGTCTTTCTCATCGCCAGCATCCCGCTCGTCATTCTCTTGGCCACGGCCGCGACCCTGCAGCTTTGGTCCATCGTCTGGTTCGCGGTGTGGGTCGGGCTCGGACTCTTGAGCGTGATCTTAATCCTCTGCGGAGCGTTCACCATCACCTTTCAATACGCGGCCTGGCACGAACTCTACAAACGCGTGAACACCGGTGTCGCGATTTCCAAACTGTGGCGCCTGGTTCATGGCGCTCTTCTCGGTCTGCAACGGTTGGCCGCGCCGTAATCTATGCCCGCTTCTCCCTCGATTGAAGACCTGTTCTCTCCGAACGGCGCCGCCCGTTCAGGCTCCACAAAAAAAAGCAAAGCCTTGAAAGGCAAGATCACAGAGATTGATCTCGCGCAAAAAGAGCGCCTCACCAAAGAACAAGCCGCCCTGCTCGGGTTGCCATATGTGTCTTTGCTTGAGGTGCCTATCACTCCCGAATCGTTGTCCCTGATCCCAAAAGAGGTTGCAGAGAAAACTCGCACCCTCGCGTTTCAAGCCAGCGCCGAAGAAATCCGCGTCGGCAGCGTGCATCCGGATGATGAGACGAAAGCGCTGATCGAAAAACTTCACAAGGAAAATCATAAACCGGTACAGATGTTTCTCATCTCCGAATATAGTTTCACGCGCGCCTTTCAACTCTATGAATCCCTGCCTACCACGCGGGAAGTGCTCTACGGCTATCGCATTAACGAAGCGGACATCGTCAAATTTGAAAAAGAAATCGGTAACTTCCAAGAGCTGCAAGCGCGCATCGGCGACGTGTCCACCACGGACATCCTCACCCTCATGATTGGCGCGGCGCTCAAGGCCGTGGCTTCGGACATTCACGTCGAAGCCGAAGAGCAAGATGTCAAAATTCGTTTCCGCATTGATGGCCTGTTGCAAGATGCGGCAAAACTGCCAACCAGCGTCTGGCATCAGATCATCTCACGCTTGAAACTGTTGGCCGGCGTGAAGATCAACGTCGAGGGCAAACCCCAAGACGGACGCATCACCATCTACCTTGGCGAAGAAAAGATTGATATTCGCGCCAGCTTTTTACCCACGGCCTACGGCGAATCCGTGGTCATGCGCATCTTGCGGCAGAAAGCGATCGCGCTCGAGTTTGAGCATCTGGGCGTGCGCGACTTGGCTCTCGAGAAACTGCGGCGCGAGATCGAACGCCCCAACGGCATGATCATCACCACCGGGCCCACGGGTTCGGGAAAAACCACCACCCTCTACGCAATCCTCAAACGATTGAACAAAGCGGATGTGAAAATCATCACGCTTGAAGATCCCATTGAGTACCAACTGGAAGGGATCAATCAAAGCCAGATCGAACAAGGGCGGCAGTATGACTTTGCCAAGGGTTTGCGCTCGATTCTGCGTCAGGATCCGGATATTGTGATGGTCGGCGAAATCCGCGATCTGGAAACCGCGGAGATCGCCATTCAAGCGGCGCTCACCGGACACTTGGTGGTCTCGACCCTGCACACCAACAGCGCGGCCGGCGCCATCCCGCGTTTTCTTTCCATGGGCGTCAAACCTTTTTTGTTGGCTCCGGCTTTAAATGCCATCATCGGTCAGCGCTTGGTGCGGCGGTTGTGCGAGAACTGTAAACTCGCGATCGAACTCCCAGCCGCGCAGCTGGCAGAAGCGCGACGCGTTTTAGATGCCATTCCCAAAGCCTCAGGGATGACGCCGCCAGCGGATCCGTTGCATTTTTTTGGACCTGGCAAGGGTTGCGATAGCTGCAATCATCTGGGATACAAAGGACGCATTGGCATCTATGAAATTTTTACCATGAACAAAAAAATCGAAGAGAACATCCTGGCAGCCACGGTCTCGGAATACACCATTGCGGCCTTGGCCGCGGAAGACGGAATGCTCACCATGGCTCAAGATGGATTGCTCAAGGCGCTTGATGGACTCACGAGCGTGGAGGAGGTTTTGTCCGCAGCCAAGGTGGATGCGGCTTGACGTGAGCCTGAAAATCCTTTTTAATACTCGGCGTTCGAGAAGCCGCTCGCAGCGACATAGGGTCGTTTGCGGGACGGGAGGAAAAGAAAAAATGAAGAATCCGTTTTTTTTGGTGTTTCGGACGTACAACGTCCTCGTCCTCACGCCCGGGAAGAGCGATCCCGCGGAGGACGGAGAACGGGCCCTGAACGCCGAAGGCCGCACTCAAGCGGCGCGTGCGTTCGCCTGGCGCAAGAAGCTCGGGCTCCAGCCCAGGTTCACGATGCTGGATGGAACCAGCCCGGCCGAGGCCACGGCCTTCTTCCCGGACGGAACGCCGAAGAACAGGAGTGGTCGCCGGTTCGCAGCGATCCCGCAGCTCCAGCCGAGTGCGGAGATCAAGGCGATGCTCGACGCGCGTCCGGATGCGCGCACGCTCCGCGAGGCCGGAAGGGATCGCCCCCTGCTCTCCCAGAGCCTCTGGCCCTGGAGCGGCGCGGCGATGAACGAGATCATCTTCTCGTTCGATCGCGCCCGCCCCACGCCCGGCGCCACGATCCTGCTGGCGGTCCGACCGATCATCGCGAGCGTGCTCGCGAACGCGTTCGTGGACAGCTCGCGCGAGTACCGCGCGATCCGCGATTCCGCATGCGCGAACGGCGCCGCCTTCTGGATCAAGAAGGGATTCTTCAAGGGGATGATTGACCCGAAGAAGGGACTCATCCCCTACGTCGAGCGGCCCTCGCTGATCACGCCGGCGCGGGCACGTTCCACGCCCGACCCCGGCGAATCGCTCTCGCGCAACGCCGCGGAGTAGCCTTTCCAGGAGAGCATCGCTCTCCTCATCATACCCCCTCACGCTCGCGCGCCTCGTCGCCCGAGCGTCTCGTGTTTTTATGAGGCTACCTCTTGATGATCTCCTAAAAATATGGCTTACTGTGGGGTCGTTTCCTGAGATCTCTCTGAGTGAGACGAGAATCAAAAATTCTCCTTATCTTCATTCTCTCTTCTCGCCCCGGTTGCAGGCTCTGCCTCCCGGGTGCGTTTACGTTTTAGACAAATTTTTTATCACGATCTATTCTTGAACTTTTTCAAGTAACCACTCCCATAACGGCCTCAGCTGTATCGTGCTTCCATCTTTTTTTATCTCTCGCTTTTCGTCCCATGTAAGTACGGTCAACCTGGGAATTTTTCCGCCGAAGGTGGATCCGCCTTTGGCGGACAACTCATCACTTGCTTCAAGCAGTGCTTTTACTTCTCTCTGTTCAACATCCGGAGTTGTCGCTTCGTAGCAAACTTGCACCAGTTCCATGACTTCATGTCCCTTTTTAAGGACAAAATCAACTTCACGATCGTTTCGCGTTTTGTAATAAAACAGGTCTCTATTTGGCTTAACACCACGCTTTACAAGCTCGGTAAAAACAAGATTTTCCATGAGCTTGCCCCTGTCGGGAGAATGCTGAATTGCTTTCGCGCTTATAAAACCATTATCGACAGCATAGATTTTCCGGGGAGATTTTATCCGCTGTACGGACTTGGGAGAATACCGGAGCAGAGGAAATACGAGGTATGCTTCTTCCAGATACTTTATGTACTTCTCGGTAGTGGACGCGCTCCTTAAATTCAAAATCTCGAGCACCTTCCGTATCGTGTATAGATTGGCAAAATTATTTATTAAATGCGCCCCGAGATTGCCTATTTGAGTTGAGAATTTTACCTTGTGTCTTTTGACCACATCCTTGAAAAGGAGGGCATCGAATAAGACTTCAAGATAATCCTTGGGGTCAAGGTTACTAACCACAACTTCAGGAAATCCGCCGTTGACTAAATAGTTTTCCATGAGATTCAAGAGCTCGCCGCGCTGCTGTGGCAGGGCACTGTATTCCGGATCTATTTGAAACTTCTTCGCGTGGAGAAATTCATTGAAATCGAACGGCAGTATTTCTATGGGCATATGTCTGCCGGTCAAATGTGTAGCGAGTTCTTTTGAAAGCAGATGGGCATTAGAGCCGGTAAGCACCAGATTGTATCCTTCCCGGTGCAGTCGGTTAACAAACAGCTCCCAGTTTGGCAGGTTTTGTATTTCATCAAAAAGAACCGTCTTTACCTGTCCGTATGCGGCGTGCAATTCTTTCATGAGCTCATCGGTGGCTATGCCGCCCGCGCTCGATAGAACCTCGTCATCAAAATTGAAGTACATGAACGGGCGATCCTTTAAAAGCACGAGGGAAAATACCGACTTGCCCGCTCTACGAGGTCCGAGGACGACTTTTATCAAATTCGAATCCAACCATTTCTTGGCAAATGGCTCCTTGGTTCGATCTATGTATGACAGAGCTAGAAGCTGCTCTTTTTCTAGCTTTTGATTAGAAACTGTGTCTCTAAGCATATTATTTTAGCTTTGTTGGACAAAATAGATTGTTTTTGTCCAATACAAGTATTAAACCACATCATCGAATATAAGTCGATGAATCATGGACGACCTGCCCCCGATCTCCACGGCTGGGCGAACCGCAACGTGGCCACCCTATTTCCGCTCAACAAAAAGTTCGGACTCATTTCCAGCAAAATCCTGACTGACAAGTGCGCTCCCCGCACGCTACGCGCCACCACGCAAGGCGTGGTGCTTCTGCAAAGCAGAAGTGCGGGGAACGCCAAACCCAATGCGGACGGGGCAAAGCAATTTTGCGGGAGGAAAGGAGATTCGGATTTCCGCCCCGCAGGAGGGTGCTTGCCGCATCGCCAATTCCTATAAAAGAACCTCATGCTTCTTCATGATCCTCACCGTTCCCTTCGTCGCATCCACTTCCACTTCATCCCCGTCCTTCAACACCCGCGTCGCGATTTTTGTTCCGATGATGCATGGTTTGCCGAACTCGCGCGACATAATCGCCGCATGGCAAAGGAGTCCGCCTTCATCCGTCACAATCGCAGAGGCTTTGCGCATGGCAGGGACATAATCAGGACTGGTCATGGAAGTAACAAGGATCTCACCGTCGATCAAGGTCTTTGACTGGTCAGGCGTCAATGCGAGGCGAACGTTGCTAGTGACTTTCCCGGGATAAGCGGCCTGGCCGGAAAATTCTTTCATGGCTTCATCAACCGCGCCGATCGTAGACTCGATCCATGTGGTCAGCTCTTCTGCCTCTTTGCCGAATCGCCAGGCGATAGAACCGTCAAGCATCAATGCGACAAATCCTCGCTTACGCGCTTGGATATCCAACGTCGTGACGTCCGAGGTTCGATAAAGTCCTGAATGAATTTCTTCTGAGGTCAGATACACCCAATGCGCATAAGGAATATGAAGAGCTTGAGCCATGGCCTTGAAAAAAGGCAAAAGTCTGGCCGTGTTCTTGAGAACATTCTCCACACTGACCATCAAAATCCATCCCAACTCACGCGCCTCCGAGATTTGATGCTGAAGTTCTGCATCTTCCCTCAAAAGATCTTCCAACGCTCGAGCCAGACGAGCGTTCTCGCGGCGTTTTTGTTCTTGAAGTTCATATTCTTCGATAAAACGCGTCTTGCGAGCTTCCTCCACTCGATGAATCAGACCATCCATGGACAACGGTTCAATCGGCAGGAGGATAAAGGTCGTCATCCAAGCAAAGTCCGCGAGATGCTGTTCGGCTTTTCGTCGAAATGTTTCATCTTCCATTGAAGAAGACCGCGCGAGTTTTGTCAGCTCGTAGAAAGAGCGCTGCTCCTGCTGAAACGTCATCTCTTTATCCGGAAACAACAGCACGCCTAGAGCATTGTTGAAATCCGTGATCTCCTCAATGGTCGCACGATGACGCATCAATCCCTCGCGCGCGCGATCAGAGAGCACATTCTCTTCGGTCAGATACCACGGTATCCAAAACCACGGAACAACTTCGAGCATCTTTGTCTCAAACGCGTCCCAGGCGCGCACCAGGGTTGCATCTGAAGGATCACGCGCCACATCCGCGACGATACGATCGATAATCACGCCCAACTCGTCCATGACGCTCATCGTACGATCGAAAACGCGCGCACGAAACGTTTGATCACCAGCGGCTTCACGCACATGGCGCAAAATATCCTTCTTGTTTTCCGTTTTGATATAGCCCTTATGATTTCCGGCGATCAAATAATCCGAAACAGAAACCGGCAATCCGATTTCGTTCGTAAAGCAATCTCGAAGCGCGCGCAGCCAGATATCCGCCATGATCGGCGGATGGGCATTGCGCTGCCGAAATTCAAACTCCCATTCTTTTGGATGGATGTCGCCTCTCCTGTCCTGATTCATATCAGGCGCGTTTCAAAATTTTGACGATCCCCTTCTCCGCGTCCACTTCCACCTCATCCCCGTCTTTCAACACCCGCGTCGCGATCTTTGTCCCGATGATGCATGGGATGCGGAGCTCACGTGAAACGATGGCGGCGTGACTTAAGATTCCTCCACGATTCGTAACAATCGCGGCGGCCTGTTTCATGAATGGGAGAAAACGGACGTCTGTGTTATCCGTGACGAGGATGTCGCCGTCGTTAAAACGCGACTGCGCGACGGTGTCAGCTTCAACGATGCGAACGCGTCCAGTTGCGATGGCACGAAACGCTGGCGTTCCTGAGAGGGAATCCTTCGTATCTTCGATTCGGGAAAAAACCGGCGCTTCAAAGTAACGCGGTAACATCCGATTGTAATCAATGACATAGACGCGATCGTTCGGCCAAATGGTAAACTCAAAATATCCTTCCAACATGTCATGCGTAAACGTGGACTGAAGCTTCTCGATTACATGTGGTTTCGCTTCATCCGACACGCGCAACAACGCCAGCATGCGTTCAAGCTGTTTGTGCGCTTCCTCATTTTTTTCCGACCACTGCCATTCCTGAAAATCATAACGGAATTGGTAAAGTGTGTCCTTGGTTTCCCCGTGCGTCAGTTGCGAATGCATCCCGCGGATCATTTCTCCGAAGAGGACATCTGGCTTGATGACAATGATCGCAGACCACCGAAGCGTTTCCGAATGTGGACAGAGATACGCTTGATAGTCGTCCGGGTTCACGTCTTGTTTCAATAACCAGTGCTTATAACAATCCCGAATGGTTTTGCCGCGCTGGCGCAACTTCGGCAGGTCCGCGCGCTTCGGCGTTAAGCGAATGGCGCACAATTCATCGCCACGTTCATCAAGAATCTTTTGAAACTCCGGATGAGGCGTAAACAGATCGCGCGCTTCAAACATCTCCGGCCGCTCATACGGCACACCTATTTCTTGATACAGAATCTCCAGGCGATCCACTTTGCGATTATCCTCCTCACGAAACGCGCTCGATGCCGCTTCATCGCCGATCGCGGCAAACCACTCGGTGATCGAGGGCTGAAAGGAAGTGATGACTGCTTCGGCCATAGTTATGTGTGACGAAGAATCTTCACGGTCCCCTCATCCGCGTTGACTTCCACCTCATCGCCATCTTTCAAAACCTGCGTGGCGTGCTTGGTGCCGATGATGCAGGGGATGTTCAACTCGCGCGCGACAATGGCGGCGTGGCAACTGATCCCGCCTTCGTTGGTGACGATCGCGGCCGCGCGCTTCATTAGTGGCAAAAAATCTGGCCGCGTCATGGAGGTCACGAGGATCTCTCCATCGCGAAACGCATATCCCTCCGGACTATCCGGACGCGCTACCACGCGTGCGATGCCGACCACCTGCCCGCGACACGCCACCATCCCGCGCAACTCCTTGGTCCTCGCTTGAGGCACGCGCGCCTCGAGTTCCGCATACCTCCGATCCGCTTCCGCGCCTTGTTCGGTGACATATCCCCCTTCTCCATCCGTGCACATCAAAACTGTCACCCGTGCCCGCTCTTCCAAAATTGTTCGATCAATCTGTCCCAAAAAAATCGATTGGATTTCTTTTGGCAACACGTCGTTGATCCATTCCTTTGCCAATCCCTGACGCTGCAACCCCTCGGCGATCAACCGCGAAAGGCCATACAGCCCCGTGTAATTCAAACGCTTGCGATCGTCTCTCCACACCGCAAGGGTTTGAAAAACCGCGAAAGGATTTTCCGAAAGATGATGCGCGTCGAGAATCGCCTGCTGCGCTTCTCGTGGAGAAACGAACGGCGATGCGTGCGCTTGCGCCGCGGCTTCTTGTACGAACGCCTCATCCATCTCGCGATAATGATTGTAATCCGTCCCCCACCAAAAATATTTTTCAACAAACGCCGCCGCCGTTTGCGCGCCGGTCTTCACCGCAAACAACGCTTGCTCCACTTCCGTGATGTACGACGGCACAAGCGGCGCGAGCAAGGTCTGCACCTCTTCCGGCGTAAACCCATAGGCCAAGCGCACACGTTCCATCTCTCGCTGATCCGCGCCATTGTCGAGCCCGTCAATAAAAATCGCCATGCCCCACATGGCCACATGCTTTTCAAGATGCGCTTGATAGTGCTCCCACAATTCCTGCGGAGAAAGATCGCGGATCGGCAGATGCGCCAACACGCGAGAATTCTCGGTGAGATCCGTATCGATTTTTTTCCATTCCTCCTGCCAGTCTAATGGGAATCCATTGGCCGCGCGTTGAAAAAATACCTTGGAAATTTCCTCCATGGCCTGCTCAGGCAAAAAAAGAACGCCCTGCCCATCGTGGTAATACACCCAACACCGACCATAGGTCGCGGAAATCGTGCGGCGCATCACCGGACCCACGGCCAAAAAACACAACGTAAGTTGATAGATCCCAAACTGCCCTTCCTGACGATACAAAGGAGATGCGTCCATACGAGAACGATCCTACACCTGGCGACGGATTTGTTGCAAAGCAACATCAAATTTTTCGCCGGATCACCTTCACGATCCCCTCATTCGCGTTGACTTCGACCTCATCGCCATCTTTCAACACCCGCGTCGCGATTTTTGTCCCGATGATGCAGGGCTTGCCCATCTCACGTGAGACAATCGCGGCATGACAGGTGATTCCGCCTTCGTCGGTAATGAAGGCAACGGCTTTTTTCATGGCTGGTACATAATCCGGACGCGTCATCACGGCGACCAACACATCCCCTTCTTCAATCTTGTTGATCTCTTCCGCGCTCATGAGCACCTTCACCTTCCCACGCGCCTTTCCGAGCGACGCGGCAAAACCTCGAAGCGTCGTATCGGTTGCCAATGCGCCGGTGCCGATGCGATCCAGTTCAGCGATAAACTTCTGATCCGTCGTAACATCATACGCGTCCAGCACCCAGAGAATCATGCAATACGAAAACCGATCCTGAAGTTCTTTTCTCTTCAGAGATCGAGACAGCACCATCGGCATCTCCGGTGGAAACGCGTATTTCAACTCTTCAAGAGAATAATCCGTGCGACGAGAAAACTCCTGCAAGAGCAGGCTAAAATAATGCGTCGCCCAAAACGTTCCTTTTTTTCTCTCATCCTGCCACGCGTTGAAATCATCCGTGATGCGCAAGAGCGTGCGGAGATCTTCCGGAAGATGCATCTCATCCATCAGCGCTTCTTTCTTTTCCTTGTTGCGCTTAGGCGTCGAGGACAGTTCTTCGATCCTGGGAGTCACATCGACATCCGCAAATGCCTTAAGCCGCTCTGCAAAATACGCGACATCAAGAACGTGATCCTTCACATAGTTGTTCTGCATCCAGAAAAAATCCCGCTGATGCTTTTGCAAAAGCTCCTTCTGCGCCTCAGGATGCTCTTTGACGTTCAGCGCCAAGACGTTCAGCGCCAACTCTTCTTCCTGCAAAAAAGAAAGAAACACGGGCGCCGTCAGAATGGAAAAAGATGTGACGGACTTGATTTGGTTGGCGATCATCGTGTCCGTGCTCAAAGCAAACCCATCAATGAGCGGGGACGCGTCGAGCTTCTTCGTATACACGTCAGCCAGATTTTGATACGTAGCTAATAGCTCCTCGTTGGTGAGGGAAGCAAGATTAATCGCATCCATCTCTCGACACGCCGCATAAAACTTTTCCTGCCACGGCAAAAAGTCCGCGACCATCTTGCGGCTGATTTCTGGATCGCGTTTGGCTGCTTGGATGATTTGATTGGCGGTGGATGCAAGTTCCGGAAGGCTGTGGTACCAATCCGCGCGGTTCTTAGAAAATCCCGCGTACACGATGCGCTGGCCGTATGGATATTCAGTGTGCTGAATTTCCGAGATGTGCGCATCTCCAAGAAAAAACATGAAATGCGGACACGCATCAAACCGCTGCCGATACCAAACAGAATCTCGAATCATCGGCAAACGTTCTTGAAACAGGGTAGAGATTCTTTGCATACTTAATGCTTCTTCATGATCCTCACCGTTCCCTCCGTTGCGTCCACTTCCACCTCATCCCCGTCTTTCAAAACCTTCGTCGCATGCTTGGTCCCAACGATACACGGAATATGCATCTCGCGCGATACGATCGCGGCGTGAGACATGAGGCCACCGATTTCTGTGACGATGGCCGCGGCTTTTTTGCAGGCGACCATGAGCTCGGGCGCCGTAGTCTCAGAAACAAGGATCTGACCCGATTCCATGGTGGCCATGACACGATTCAGTTTTTCAAAATCAGAATAATCCAACGTAATCACCTTCACCCTTCCACGCGCAACGCCCGGGTTTGCCGTCTTGCCCCGAATCACATCCGTTGCTTCAAACGTATCTTCCAGTTGCTTCGCGATGGCCTCGGCTTCGGCTCCCTCGATGGTGCGCGTGATGCCGCCATGAACCCAAATCACAAAGGCGTGTTCACGATAGCGAAGTCGTTCAAGATCTAACTTGGCCCCATCAAATAACGAGAGAAGTTCCTCGAGCGTGCAGCGTTCCAAATCTTGCGCAGAGAATCCAAACTGCTCGCCCATGATACGCGTAATCTCTTT
>Ga0209515_10003220_pt1 | contig 23752 bp, 19 predicted proteins | sample Subgroupgradi54m_FD_187454 | JGI IMG/M metagenome (GOLD analysis project Ga0209515, IMG submission 187454) | Subsurface groundwater microbial communities from S. Glens Falls, New York, USA - GMW60B uncontaminated upgradient, 5.4 m (SPAdes)... ... | reverse complement strand
GCCGCAGGTCTACTTGCGCGAGACCGCGCTGACGCCGCACCACGCCGATCTGCGGCTGCTCGGGCGCGAGCCCTTGCGCCATGGCGTCGATGCCGATGCGGTGACGGCGCTGATGGACAGTGTGCTGGCGCGGGTGCCCTACCGCGCCGGCATCACCACGGTCGGCACCGACGCGCATGCCGCCCTCGTGCTCGGCGGTGGCGTCTGCCAGGACCAGGCCCATGTCTTCATCGCCGCCTGCCGCGCCAACGGCATCGCGGCGCGTTATGTCAGCGGCTATTTCTACGCCAGCGACGCGCCGCAGCTGGCGAGCCACGCCTGGGCCGATGTCTGCGTCGACATCGCCGAGCGGCGCTGGCTCAGCGTCGACATCACGCACCGCTGCCTGATGGACGAGCGCCACGTGCGGCTCGCCGTCGGCCCCGACTACGCGGCCTGCCTGCCGATCCGCGGCGTGCGCTATGGCGGCGGCGACGAGTCGATGCGGGTGCGGGTCGACATCCGCCCGGCCTGATCACAATCGAGTTCCGAACGCTTCCCGAGGATCCGCATGTCCATCCACGTTGCGCTCAACCACGTCACCCACTACCGCTACGACCGGGCTATCAACCTCGGCCCGCAGGTGGTACGGCTGCGCCCGGCGCCGCATTCGCGCACCCGCATCCTGAGTTATTCGATGCGGGTCGAGCCCGAAACGCACTTCGAGAACTGGCAGCAGGACCCGCAGTCGAACTACCTCGCGCGCCTGGTCTTTCCCGACAAGACCACGTCGTTTCGCATCGAGGTCGACCTGGTCGCCGAGATGTCGGTGCTGAATCCGTTCGACTTCTTTCTCGAGCCTTCGGCCGAGCACTTTCCGTTCGAGTACGACCCGTCGCTGGCGCACGAGCTCGGGTCGTATCTGGAGAAGGCACCGCTGACGCCGTTGTTCGAGAAGTACCTCGCCGGCATCTCGCGCGAGAAGATGCAGACGACCAACTTCCTGGTCGCGCTGAACCAGCGTCTGCAGAAGGACATCAGCTACCTGATCCGCATGGAACCCGGCGTGCAGGCGCCCGAAGAGACGCTCGCCAACGCCAGCGGCTCGTGCCGCGACACCGGCTGGCTGCTGGTGCAGCTGCTGCGCCACCTGGGCCTGGCGGCGCGATTCGTGTCGGGCTACCTGATCCAGTTGAAGAGCGACGTGAAGTCGCTCGACGGGCCGAGCGGCACCGAGGTCGACTTCACCGACCTGCACGCCTGGTGCGAGGTGTTCCTGCCCGGCGCAGGCTGGATCGGCTTCGATCCGACCTCGGGCCTGCTGGCCGGCGAGGGCCACATCCCGCTCGCCTGTTCGCCCGACCCGTCATCGGCCGCACCGGTCACCGGCGCGATCGACGAGTGCGAGACCAGCTTCGAGCACCACATGCAGGTCTCGCGGGTCTGGGAAGCGCCGCGCGTGACGCTGCCCTACACCGACGAACAATGGGCGCGCATCGAGGCGCTGGGGCACCAGGTCGACGTCGACCTGAAACGCAACGACGTTCGGCTCACCCAAGGCGGCGAGCCGACCTTTGTTTCGGTCGACGACCGCGATGGCGCCGAATGGAACACCGACGCGATGGGCCCGACCAAGCGGCTGCTGAGCGCCGACCTGATGGACAGGCTCTTCGCGAAGTACGGGCAGGGCGGCCTGCTGCACTACGGGCAGGGCAAGTGGTACCCAGGCGAGCAGTTGCCGCGCTGGTCGCTGAACCTGTTCTGGCGCACCGACGGCGAGCCGGTGTGGAGCGACCCCAAGTTGTTCGCAAGCGAGCATCGGTCCTATGCGGTCAACGAAGCGCTGGCCAAGCTGTTTCTCGAAGGGGTGGCGCAGCGTCTGGCGATCACCTCGCAGCATGTGTTCCCGGCCCACGAAGACACCTGGTACTACCTGTGGCGCGAACGCAAGCTGCCGAGCAATGTCGACCCCTTCGACGCACGCCTGGCCGACCCGTTGGAGCGTGAGCGGCTGCGCAAGGTGTTCACGCAAGGGCTCGCCAGTGTCGTCGGGCATGTGCTGCCGGTTGGCCGCAACGAGTCCAAGCGGGCCGGCGCGCCGCGCTGGAAGACCGGTTCGTGGTTCCTGCGCGAAGAGCGCTGTTACCTGATCCCGGGCGATTCGGCGATGGGCTACCGGCTGCCGCTCGATTCGCTGCCGTGGGCCAAGGCGACCGACCTGCCGTGGGTGTGCCCGCCCGACCCGACACAGAGTTTTCCGCCGTTGCCGCCGTACCAGCGCTTGAAGTTCTCGGTCGACCCCCTCTCCCCCTGGGAGAGGGCTGGGGTGAGGGCGGGGGGCGTCGGTGCTTCTTCATCCGCCGCGCCCTCACCCTACCCTCTCCCAGGGGGAGAGGGAATCCAAGCCTTCGAATCCGCTTCGAACGTCACCCGCACCGCCCTCTGCGCCGAGCCGCGCGATGGCCGGCTCTACCTCTTCATGCCACCGGCTACCGAGCTCGAGGACTACCTCGAGCTCGTCGCCGCGATCGAAGACACGGCGCGCGAAATGAAGCTGCCGGTGATCCTCGAAGGCTACGAGCCGCCCAAGGACCCGCGCCTCACGACCTTGCGCGTCACCCCCGACCCGGGTGTCATCGAAGTCAACATCCACCCCGCGCACAGCTGGGAAGAGCTCGTCGACCAGACCACCCACCTCTACCAGAGCGCCCACGAAACCCGGCTGTCGACCGAGAAGTTCATGCTCGACGGGCGCCACACCGGCACCGGCGGCGGCAACCACTTCGTGCTCGGCGGTGCGACGCCGAAGGACTCGCCGTTCCTGCGCCGGCCCGACCTGCTCGCAAGCATGATCGGCTACTGGCACAACCACCCGGCGCTGAGCTACCTGTTCTCGGGCCTGTTCATCGGCCCGACCAGCCAGGCGCCGCGGGTCGACGAGGCGCGCAACGACTCGGTCTACGAGATCGAGCTCGCGTTCGCCGAACTGCAGCGTGTCGTCGCGATCGAGGGCGGCAACACCAAGCCGTGGCTGATCGACCGCATGCTGCGCAACCTGCTGATCGACGTCACCGGCAACACCCACCGCGCCGAGTTCTGCATCGACAAGCTGTACTCGCCCGATGGCTCGACCGGGCGGCTCGGCCTGCTCGAGATGCGCGCCTTCGAGATGCCGCCGCACTCGCGCATGAGCCTGACCCAGCAGCTGCTGATGCGCGCGCTGGTGTCGCGCTTCTGGACGCGGCCCTACACGCCGCCGCGCCTGAAGCGCTGGGGCACCGAGCTGCACGATCGCTTCATGCTGCCGCACTTCGTCTGGGAAGACCTGAACGACGTCATCGACGAGCTCAACGCGTTCGGCTATTCGCTGCAGGCCGAGTGGTTCGCGCCGCACCTGAACTTCCGCTTCCCGCGCCTCGGAGACTTCGCGGCGCGCGGCGTCGACGTCGAAGTGCGCCTGGCGCTGGAGCCCTGGCATGTGTTGGGCGAAGAGGGCGCTCCGGGCGGCACGGTGCGTTACGTCGACTCGTCGGTCGAGCGGGTGCAACTCAAGGTCAACGGCCTGGTCGGCGACCGCCACGTGCTCACCTGCAACGGTCGCAAGGTGCCGCTGCAGCCGACCGGCAAGGTCGGAGAGTTCGTCGCCGCCGTGCGCTACCGGGCCTGGAACCCGGGCTCGGCGCTGCACCCGACGATCGACGTGCACGCGCCGCTGATCTTCGACCTGGTCGACACCTGGATGGGGCGCTCGCTGGGCGGCTGCCAGTACCACGTGGCCCATCCGGGTGGCCGCAACTACAGCACCTTCCCGGTCAACGCCTACGAGGCCGAAGCCCGCCGCCTCGCGCGCTTCTTCCGCGTCGGCCACACGCCGGGGGCAATGAACGTGCCCACCGAGGAACGCAACCCGAACTTCCCGTTCACCCTGGACTTGCGACGGGCAAGTCGGTGAGCCCGCGACCATGCCACAGGTGCCCCTCGGCATCGCTTGGTACTAACGTCTGTTGCCCTGCTTCGCGATAAGGTGTACAAAAAACCATCCGTACCGACCCGCATCTGAAGTCCCTACTTACAGGAGAAGTTCATGCGCAGAAGGGTTTATTGGCTGCTGCCCGACCTTGCCAGTGCCAGGAAAACGATGGATGACTTGCTGCTGGCGCGCATCGCCGAGCAGCACATGCACTTCGTGGCACGCGAGGGTGCCGACATGACGGGCTTGCACGAAGCGAACATTCTGCAGACTTCGGACGTCATTCGCGCCGCGCAGATGGGCCTGGTCATCGGCGGCACGGTCGGTGCATTGCTCGGGGTCGGGGCGGCGGTGTTCTTCCCGATCACCGGCAACGAGCCCCAGTGGGGCATTGCGGCGGTGCTCGCGGTTCTCGGCGGCGGCTTCGGCGCCTGGTCGTCGAGCATGATCGGCGTGTCGACGCCCAGCAGCCGCCTCAAGCGCTTCGAGGCTGCAATCGAGCAGGGGCAAATCCTGCTGATGGTCGATGTCCCTCGTTCGCGTGTGGAAGAAATCGACGCACGCTTGCAGGCCTTGCATCCGGAAGCACATCTCGAGGGCATCGAGGCCAACATCCCGGCCTTCCCCTGACGCGCCCTCTGGCGCGCAGCCCGCAGGGCCGCAGTCGATTTCCGAGGAAACGACCATGGAGCTTCAAATGGAATCGCATGCCTGGCGGCGCCGTGCGCCGGACTGGCCGGCCGCCGTCACGGCCGGGCTGGTCGGCGGCGCGGTGCTGATGGTGCTCGAGCTGCTGTGGTCGACCCACGCCAGCAACGGCAGCCCGTGGCACATCTCGCACCTGGTCGCCGCGATCGTGATGGGCGACGGCGCGCTGCAGTCTCCCGCCTCGTTCAACCTGGGCGTCGTCGCGGTGGCGCTTGCCACGCACTACGTGCTGGGCGTCGTGTTCGGCCTGGTGCTCGCGACCGTCATCGTCGGGTTCCACTACGAAACCAGCGCCGGCATGCTGCAGCTGTTCGGCGTCGTGTTCGGCGCCGCGCTGTACCTGCTGAACTTCCATGCGATGGCGGCCTTGTTCCCCTGGATCGCCGATCTGCGCGGCTGGGCCACCTTCATCGCCCACCTGGTCTTCGGTCTGACGGTGGTGCTGACGTACATGAGACTTCAACCCAGGAGGGTCGACCAGTAGCGCCGCGCGCCACTGTGCCGACGCCAAAGGACACATATGGCCATTGCCGTCGCGCTCCTCCTGATCGTCGTCGGATCGGTGATATTCCAGCTCGTCAGCCCCTGGGGCCTGACGCCGCTGGCGTCGAACTGGAACCGGATGGACGACACGATGGCGATCACACTCGTGATCACCGGCATCTTCTTCGTTGTCATCAATCTGTTCGTGGTCTACACGCTGATGCGCTTTCGCCATCGCAAGGGCCAGCGCGCCGCGTATGAACCCGAGAACAAGAAGCTCGAACGCTGGCTGATCGGCGTCACGACAGTGGGCGTGGTGGCGCTGTTGGCGCCGGGGCTCGCGGTCTATGCCGACTACGTGCACCCGCCCAGCGATGCGATGGTGCTCGAGATCCTCGGCCAGCAATGGCAATGGCGCTACCGTTTCCCCGGGGCCGACGGCAAGCTCGGGGCCACCGACGCACGCTTCGTGAACGGCGCCAACCCGATGGGGCTGGACCCCGACGACCCGGCCGGGCAGAACAACATCATCGTGTCCGACAACGAGGTGCATCTGCCGATCAACCGGCCGGTCAAGGTGCTGCTGCGCTCGCACGACGTGCTGCACGACTTCTTCGTGCCGCAGTTCCGGGCCCGCATGAACATCGTGCCGGGCCAGGTCAGCTCGTTCTGGTTCACTCCCACCCAGCCGGGTCGCTACGAGGCCATGTGCGCGCAGCTGTGCGGCGTGGGCCACCCCAACATGCGCGGCACCGTGATCGTCGAGGACGACGCGCGCTTCCAGGCCTGGCTGAAGACGCAGCCGACCTTCGCCGCCACTCGCAAGGCTTCGGAGCTCGACGCGAGCGCCGGTCCGGCCGCGCAGGGCAAGACGCTGGCCCAGGCCAAGGGCTGCGTCGCCTGCCACTCGGTGGACGGCAGCCCCGGCGCGGGCCCGACCTGGAAGGGTTTGTTCGGCAAGACCGAGAGCCTGGCCGACGGCAGCAGCGCGGCGGTCGACGAAGCCTTTCTGAAAGAAGAGATCCGCGATCCGCAAGCGCGCGTCGTCAAGGGGTTCGCGCCGATCATGCCCAAGATCGAGCTGTCCGACGACGACGTCGACCGCCTGGTCGCCTACATCAAATCGCAGGGTTCGACAGCGCAACGCTGATCCGCAGCGCCGCACGACGAGGAATGCTCCATGGCTTACGCTGACGAAGCTGCTTCCCACCACGACCCGCAGACGTTCATCACCAAGTACGTCTGGAGCCAGGACCACAAGGTGATCGCGGTGCAGTACGCCAGCGTCGCGATCCTGGTCGGCCTGATCGGCGTGACGCTGTCCAACATCATGCGGCTGCAGATCGGGTTCCCCGGCGTGTTCGCATTCATCACGCCCGAGCGCTACTACCAGTACGTGACGATGCACGGGATGATCATGGTGATCTACCTGCTGACCGCCCTGTTCCTCGGCGGCTTCGGCAACTACCTGATCCCGCTGATGGTGGGGGCGCGCGACATGGTGTTCCCCTACATGAACATGCTGAGCTTCTGGGTCTACCTGGTCTCGGTGATCGTCCTGCTGGCGAGCTTCTTCGTGCCCGGCGGGCCCACCGGCGCGGGCTGGACGCTGTATCCACCGCAGGCCATCCTGCCCGGCACGCCGGGCTACGACTGGGGCATCATCCTGATGCTGGTGTCGCTCTTGATCTTCATCGTCGCGACGACGATGGGCGGTCTCAACTACGTCACCACGGTGCTGCAGGCGCGCTGCGAAGGCATGACGCTGATGCGCATGCCGCTGTCGGTGTGGGGCATCTTCACGGCCACCGTGCTCGCGCTGCTGGCGTTCCCGGCGCTCTTCGTCAGCGGCATCATGATGCTGCTCGACAAGACGCTGCACACCAGCTTCTTCATGCCGGCGCTGGTGTCGATGGGGCAGGTGACGAACTACCGCGGCGGCAGCCCGCTGCTGTTCCAGCACCTGTTCTGGTTCTTCGGCCACCCCGAGGTCTACATCGTCGCGCTGCCGGCCTTCGGCATCGTGTCCGACCTGATCAGCGTGCATGCGCGCAAGGCCATCTTCGGCTACCGCATGATGGTCTGGGCCATCGTCGTCATCGGCGGCCTGAGCTTCGTCGTGTGGGCGCACCACATGTTCGTCAGCGGCATGAACCCGTGGTTCGGCTTCTTCTTCGCCACCAGCACGCTGATCATCGCGGTGCCCACCGCGATCAAGGTCTACAACTGGGTGCTCACGCTGTGGAACGGCGACATCCACCTGTCGGTGCCGATGCTGTTCACGCTCGCCTTCATCCTCACCTTCCTGAGCGGCGGGCTCACAGGGCTGTTCCTCGGCAACGTCAGCGTCGACATCCCGCTGTCGGGCACCTACTTCGTCGTCGCGCACTTCCACATGGTGATGGGCGTGGCGCCGCTGCTGGTCGTGTTCGGCGCGATCTACCACTGGTACCCGAAGATCAGCGGCCGCATGCTCGACGACCGGCTCGGCAAGTTCCACTTCTGGGTCACCTTCATCGGCACTTACCTGATCTATTTCCCGATGCACTACCTGGGCGTGCTGGGCATGCCGCGGCGCTACTACAACTTCGACGGCTATCAGTTCATTCCGCCGTCGGCACTGACCCTGAACGCGTTCATCACGGTGGTCGCATTGGTGGTCGGCGCGTCGCAACTGGTGTTCGTCTACAACCTGGTCTGGAGCGTGTTCCGCGGCCCGAAGGCGAGCAGCAACCCATGGCGCGCCGCGTCGCTGGAGTGGTTCACACCCGAGACGCCACCGAAGCACAACAACTGGGGCCCCGCGCTTCCGGTGGTGCACCGCTGGGCCTATGCCTACAGCGTGCCGGGCGCGAGTGAAGACTTCATCGCGCAGACCGCACCGCTCAGCGACGGCGGCATGGAGCCCGAGCCCTACGAGGTCAAGGAGGCGATCGCATGAACACCAGCAGCAGCGCGGTGCTGCGAGCCACCGCCAACGGCCGCGACGACGGCATTCCCGGCCTGCCGCTGACAGCGTTCCGGCGCCGCGCGCGCCCGCAATCGATCTACGGCGTCGGCCTGTGGGTGTTCATCGGCGTCGCCACGACCTTGTTCTCGCTCTTCATTACCGCCTACATCATGCGCATGAGCAGCGCCGACGCGGTCGCGATCGCGATGCCGCGCCAGCTCTGGCTCAGCACCGCCTTGCTGGTGCTCGGCAGCGTGCTGCTGCAACGTGCCAGCATGACCGCTGCCGGGCCCGATGCGCTCGCACCTCGGCGCCTGCTGCTGGCGGGCGGCGCCTGCGCGCTGGCCTTCCTGGTTGTGCAGTGGTCGGCCTGGCAGTTCTTGCTGGCGCAACAGGTCACACCGGCCGGAAACCCGGGCGGCAGCTTCTTCTACCTGCTGACAGCGATGCACGGCCTGCATGTGATCGGCGGCCTGATCGGCTGGACCCTGGCGGCCCGCGCTGTCTGGGGAAATGTCGGCCCGGCCGGCGCCGCGTGGCGAATCGCACTGTGTGCGCGCTACTGGCACTTCCTGCTGCTGGTGTGGCTGGCGCTGTTCGCCAGCTTCACCTGGATCACCCCCGAAGTGGCACGCATCATCTGCCGCACCGCCGCCTAACGACAGCCAGGGACGCACCCCATGAGCTCGCCCGCCATCTCCGTGCCGCACGACCCTTCGGCCGCCGGCCCCGGCGGCCTGCGCAGCCTGGTCGCCGACTGGTCGTCCGACAAACAAGCCTTCCACGTCGCCTGGGGCAAGGCGATGATGTGGATCTTCCTGCTCAGCGACACCTTCATCTTCGGCTGCTTCCTGACGAGCTACATGACGGTGCGCACTTCGACCACGGTCAAGTGGCCCAACCCGAGCCATGTGTTCTCGCTCAACATCGGCGGCACCGAGGTGCCGCTGATCCTGATCGCGATCATGACCTTCATCCTGATCACGAGCAGCGGCACGATGGCGATGGCGGTGAACTGCGCCTACCGGCGCGACCGCGTCAACGCCGCCGCGCTGATGTTCGTGACGGCGGCCTTCGGCGAGATGTTCGTCTGCATGCAGGCCTTCGAATGGTCCAAGCTGATCCTCGAAGGCGTGCGGCCCTGGGGCAACCCGATGGGCGCGGCGCAGTTCGGTTCGTCCTTCTTCATGATCACCGGCTTCCACGGGCTGCACGTCACGGCCGGCGTGATCTACCTGGTCGTCATCGCGATACGAATATTGCGCGGCCACTACGAGCGCAGCGGCAACTACCAGATCGTCGAGATCGTCGGCCTGTACTGGCACTTCGTCGATCTGGTCTGGGTGTTCATCTTCGCGTTTTTCTACCTCTGGTGAGGGAGCCCTCATGGCAGACGACACCGTCCATCAGCAGCATCCGATCGGTATCTACGTCAAGGTCTGGATCCTGCTGTTCGTGCTCAGCACGTTCTCCTACCTGGTCGACTACTTCCACTTCGAGAGCTACCTGCGCTGGGGCCTGATCATCACGCTGATGCTGCTCAAGGCGGGCCTGATCGTCGCCATCTTCATGCACATGGCCTGGGAGCGCATGGCGCTGGTCTGCGCCATCCTGGTCCCGCCGATCGCGCTGCTGGTGCTGGTGGGCATGATGGCGTCCGAGGCGGGTCACACCTTCCTGACGAGGCTCTTGTTCTTCCACTGAAACAATGTCGACGCCCGCACCGCTCGCGCTCGCTGCGCCCCGTCCCCGCTGGAAGACCTACGTCGAGCTGACCAAGCCGCGCGTGGTCGCGCTGATGATGTTCACGGTGCTGGTCGGCATGTTGCTGGCGACGCGTGAGGCGATCCGCTGGCAGGTGCTGCTGTTCGGGCCACTCGGCATCGCCCTGGTCGCCGGTGCGGCGGCTGCGCTCAACCACCTGGTCGACCAGCGCATCGACGCCATCATGGCGCGCACCCGTGCCAGGCCGCTGCCGCGCGGTGCGCTCGACGGAGCGCGGGTCCTCGCCTTTGCCATCAGCATCGGGCTCGCGGGGATGGCGCTGCTGCTGGCCTTCACCAACCCGCTGTGTACCTGGCTGACGCTGGCCTCGCTGCTCGGCTACGCGGTCATCTACAGCATGGTGCTGAAACACGCCACGCCGCACAACATCGTGATCGGCGGGGCTGCGGGCGCCGCGCCGCCGCTGCTCGGCTGGGTGGCGGTCAGCGGGCAGGTCGATCCGGGTGCGCTGGTGCTGTTCCTCATCATCCTGGTCTGGACGCCGCCGCACTTCTGGGCGCTGGCGATTCACCGCCGCGACGACTACGCGCGGGCGGCCGTCCCGATGCTGCCGGTCACGCACGGCGTGCCGTTCACCTGCAGGCGCATCCTGCAGTACAGCCTCGCGCTGGTGGGGGTGAGCGTCGTGCCGTTCCTGATCGGCATGAGCGGCTGGCTGTACCTCGCCGCCGCACTGCTGCTGGGTGGACGCTTCATCGCTTTCGCCTGGCGCCTGCGCCGCGACCCGGCTCTCGCGATGCCGACATTCCGCTATTCGATCGTCTACCTGTTCGGCTTGTTCGCGGTGCTGCTGCTCGACCACTACCTGCTGGGCGCATTCGGCTTCTGACATTCGTGGCGGGCGCGGCACCAGTCTGCGGTTTCGGTTGGCTGTTCTACACGCCGCTGTACACGATCCGCGGGATACGCGGCACGCTCACCAATCCGGAAGTCCTGATGCTGGTCAACCGCATCCCGGTGACCGCGGTCTTCTCCGAGCTCGCCCGCCAATGTCGTGAGCCACGGCAGGCGCTCGTCGATGCGGTTGATCGGCCGGCCACAACCGTAGATGCGGCGCTGCGCCAGCTCGTCGCGCACCACCTCTTCGAGCGGCGTGCCGGACTCGACGCAGCGTCGCGCCTGCTGCAGGAAGTCGATCTCGCGCACCCAAGGGTGGCCGCCGTACATCTGCGCCTGCGACATCGCCAGTGCGGCCGACATGCCGAGCGCCGGCGTACTGCGTGCGCTGCCCGCCAGTGCGGCGACGCGGTTGTTCCAGATCCGCGCCACCCTCGTTGCGCTTGTAGACGCCGTCGAGCAGCGCTCGGGGCGTCAGCCGCAGCACCAGCGCAATGCCCAGCGGCACGAAGATCACGTCGTCGAGAAGGCCGATCACCGGAATGAAGTCGGGGATCAGGTCGATCGGGCAGCGGCGCACCCGCAAACGCAAAAAACGGCTCGCAACCCGACACCGCATTCGCGGGGGTGTCGGGCCAGCGTCCGTGAACGAATCACGCAATTGCCCGCCGGAGCCCGAAGTCTGTGGTGAACCCACGCGACAGTCGAGTTTCATCTGGATACATTCGCGCCTTCCAACAAGGGGACGTCGTGAACACTTCGAACGCAGCAAACGCGGGGGATGAGCCTGACCCCGGCCGCCGAACCGAACTCTTGCCGTTCGGCCCAGCGGCCCCGCGCGAGGCGGCCGACCTGATCGTCGACTACCTCGAACGACTGGGCGTCGAGTTCGTCTTCGGCGTGCCGGGCGGCGCCATCGAGCCGCTCTACAACGCGCTGGCACGCAGCGCCCGGCGCGGCGGGCCGAAGGCGGTGGTGGCGCGGCATGAAGCCGGCGCCGCCTTCATGGCCGACGGCTATGCACGCGAAACCGGAAAGATCGGCGTGTGCATCGCCACCTCCGGCCCGGGCGCCACCAACCTCATCACCGGCGTCGCCTGCGCCTACGACAACGGCATTCCGCTGCTCGTGATCACCGGGCAGCCGCCCATCCATTCGTTCGGCAAGAATGCGCTGCAGGAGTCGAGCTGCACCGGCATCAACAGCGTGGGCATGTTGCGCCACTGCACGCGCTACAACTCGCTGGTCTCGCATGCCGAGCAGCTCGAGATCAAGCTCTTCAACGCGCTGATGCAGGCCTTCCAGGCGCCGCAGGGGCCGACCCACTTGTCGATCCCGGTCGACATCCTGCGCAGCCCGGCGCCGGTGCGCGCGAAGACCGGCGACTTCACCGCGATGCTCAGGCTCAGGCCGTCGCTGGTCGACCTGCGCGCGGTCGAGCAACTGCATGCCGAGCTGCAGCGCGCCGAGCGGCCGGTGTTCCTGATCGGCGACGGCTGCGGCGAGGCGGCCGACGCGATCCTCAGGCTGGCGCAGATGACCGGCGCGCTGTTCGTCACCACGCCCGACGGCAAGGGCTTCGTCAACCCGCGCCATCCGTCGTTCCGCGGCGTGTTCGGCTTCGGCGGACACGCGAGCGCGGAAGCGCTGCTGCTCGGCGAGCCCGACCTGCTGCTCGCCTTTGGCACCGGCTTCGGCGAGTTCAGCAGCGCGGGCTGGTGCAAGAGCGTGCTCAACAGCCGGCTGGTGCACATCGACAGCGACGACGACAACCTGATGCGCTCGCCGATGGCGCGGCTGCATGTGCGCGGCCGCATCCAGTCGGTGTGCGATCGGCTGATCGAGCTGGGGGCGGCCGGCGGCGCCGGCAACGTCTACCCGTTCCGCGACCGCAAGACCGAGCAGAACCAGCTCGAAGCGATGATGTCGGATCCCGACAAGTTTCATTCGAACGCCACGCCGATCAAGCCGCAGCGCCTCATGAAGGGCTTGTCGGAGCGTTGCCCGCCGAACACCCGCTTCGTCGCCGACGCCGGCAACAGCGCGGTGTGGGCGGTGCACTGCCTGCAGCCGCGTGACCGCCGCACGGTGCAGTCGAGTCCGCCGCCCGGCGTGCCGCGCAAGGAGCTGCGCTCGGGCCTGGCGAGCTGGCTGCGCGTGACGATGGACTTCGCGCCCATGGGCTGGGCGATCGGCGCAGCGATCGGCATCGCCAGCGGCAACCCGAAGTGCCCGGTCGTCTGCATCACCGGTGACGGCAGCTACCTGATGAACGGGCAGGAGATCACGGTCGCGGCCTCGCAGGGGCTCACCGTCGTGTACGTTGTCTTGAACGACGGCGCGCTCGGCATGGTCAAGCATGGGCAGCGCATGGCACGGGCCGAGCCGATCGGGTTCGAGCTGCCGCAGGTCGACTACTGCATGCTGGCGCAGGCCATGGGCATCCCGGGCCACGTGATCCGCTCGGCGCAGGAGCTGGAGGCGCTCGACTTCGACGCCATCTTCAGCCGCAAGGGGCCGACCATGCTCGACGTGCGCATCGATGGGGAAGAAGTGCCGCCTATGAACGTGCGGATGAAGACACTCGGGATGGGCAAGTAGGTGGCCAGCGAAACCATACGCACCCGCATCTGGCTCGAAGAGCCGGAGCCGGACAACTCCTTTGCCACGCGTGCAGCCTATTGCCACGGGTACGACGTCTATGGCGAGATGCTGGGCAACGCGAGCTGGTCGGACATGCTCTACCTGCTGTTCCGGGGCGAAGCGCCCGCGCCGGAACAGGCGGCCGTGCTGGATGCGCTCGCCGTGGCATTCGCCAACCCGGGGCCGCGCGACCTCGCCGTGCATGCGTCGATGTGTGCGGGCGCCGGCGGCTCGACGGCTGCGGCCAGCCTGATCGCCGCGTTGGCCGTCGGTGCCGGCCAGCACAGCGGCGCTCGGGAAGTGCTTCTTGGCATGCAGCTTTGGATCGAGTGCGGCACCGAGCTCGATGCGTGGCGGCGGCGATTGAGCGAAGCACCGTCCGATGTGGCCGGAATCTGGCCCGAAGCCGAGCATCCGCCCGGCTTCGATCCGTATGCCAATCGGGCGAGCATGCCGGTGCGCCAAGTCCTGTCTTGCCTCGCGCGGCTCGGCGCCGGACCGTGCTTGTCCTGGCTCGAAGCGCACCGCCCCGCGTTGGAAGCCGTCGCCGGCAAACCGCTGTCGCTGTCGGGCGTGGCTGCGGCCGCTTTTGTCGACCTCGGACTCACGCCCGAACAAGGCGAGATGCTCCATCTGCTGCTGCGCCTTCCGGGCGCCGCGGTGCACGCACTGGAACAGCGGCAGGTGGGCCACAAGGACTTCCCCTTCTTCGCCCTCGACCTCGAGAACGACCCGTTGAAGGAAGCCGCATGAGAGGCCCCAAACCTTTGGTCGAAAACGCGGGCCGCCTGCGAACGCGCATGGGCCAGGCCTTTGTCGGCAGCCGTGCAGTCTTCCGCGGCCACGACTTGCACGCCGACTTGAGGCACATGGACTGGCTCGAACTCTTCGTGTTCGGCATCACCGGCCGCCGTTTCGATGCGAAGCAACTTCGGCTTCTGCATGCGATGTGGGTCTACACCAGCTACCCGGATGCCCGTCTCTGGAACAACCGCGTGGCTGCCCTGGCTGGCAGTGCGCGCAGCACTCCCGCACTGGGCATGTCGGCCGCCATGGGAATGTCCGAGGCCGTTGTCTACGGAGGGCATCCTTGCGTGCGCGCCATCGACTTTCTGCGGCAGGCACAGCAGCAGGTGCGGCAAGGCTGCAGCGTCGAGGACGTCGTCGCCCGGGAACTCGCACAACGACGCATCTTCGGCTACGGCCGACCGATCAATGCTGTGGACGAGAGGCTGCCATGGCTGCTGGCCCTGGCTCGCGATCTGGGTCTGGACCAGGGTGAGCATCTGCGGCTCGCTCGAGAGGTGGAACGCGTCCTCGTTGCCGGAGACCCACGCCTGAAGATGAACTACGCCGCGCTCACCGCGGCCTTGGCCGCCGATCTCGGCCTGTCGGTGGGCGAGTTTCACCACTTTCAAGTGCCGATGCTTCTGGCGGGGATGGTGCCCTGCTTCATCGAAGGCGGCCAACGCGCACCCGGCACGGTGTTCCCCTTGTCGTGCAAGCACCTTGCCTACGAAGGACGAGACAAGCGACGCTGGCGCGCACGCGTGCCTTCGAACAGCCCGAGCAGCTCATGACCACGACCCACATGCGACCCGATCCCTACCCTCACTATGCGCAAATGCGCGCCACCTCGCCGGTGTTTTTCAATCCCGCTCTGCAGGTGTGGGAGGTGTATGGCTATCACGATATCCAGACGGTGCTCGGCGACCCCGCCACCTTCTCGTCGGACATCTCTGCGTTGCAGACGATGGTGACGATGGACCCGCCACGCCACACCCAGTTGCGCAGGCTGGTGGCCCGCGCGTTCACGAGCAAGCTCATTGCGGCGCTCGAGCCCAGCGTTCGAGAGATCACCGGCGAGTTGTTCGACCGCGTCGAGAACACCGGCCGCATGGACATCATCGGCGACCTTGCGTTTCCCTTGCCGATCGCCGTCATTTCGGAACTGCTGGGCCTGCCGGCCCAGGACCGCAGCAAGTTCAAGCAATGGTCGATCCCCGCCATCAAGGCGGCCGAGATGGAACTGCAAGGCCAAGTGCCCGAACCTCACCTCGTGGACGCCGTTGCCCAACTGGAGCACTACCTGCAGGGATTGATGGTCGAACGCACGCATGACCCGCGTGAAGATCTGATCAGCGCTCTGGCCACGGCCGACGTGGACGGCGAGCGCCTGACGATGCAGGAGATCACGAGCACCTGCCGGCTGCTGCTCATCGCGGGCTTCGAGACCACTGCGAACCTGATCGGCAACACGACGCAACTCCTGCTCGCCCATCCCGCGAGCCTGGCCGACGTGCGTGAAGAACCCGAACTGCTCCCCGGCGCCATCGAGGAGGCCCTGCGCTACAACACGCCGTTCCAGTTCTTCATGCGCCGTGCCACGCGCGACGTGAGCATCGGAGGGCAGCCGATTCGCGCGGGCCAAGGGGTGCTCACCATCAACGCTTCGGGCAATCGCGACGAAGCCGCCTTCCCCGATGCCGACCGATTCGACGTGAGGCGCTCGCCCAATCGCCACTTGAGCTTCGGACACGGCATTCACTATTGCCTGGGGGCTGGCCTCGGACGCCTCGAAGCGAAGGTGGCGCTGGAGACACTGCTGCGCCGCTCCACGGACGTTCGCGCGGACGACACGCGAAGCGCCGAACCCTTGTCGTCGGTCGTGCTGTTCGGATGGCGCAGCTTGCCAGTGCGATTCAGCCCCGTGGCCGCGCAGCGTCCGGTGGCCGTCTACAACCGGTAAATCGCCTGCAGATACAACGAGCGCCGTGCGACCGGAATGTCGTTGGGAAGCGCCAGCCCGGGGGCCAGGCTCGGCTCGCGCACGTCGGCGTTGAAGAGGTCGCGCACCCCTGCCGAGAACTCCCAGCGGTTCTTGCCGCGACTGGTGCGCAAGGCGAGGTCCACCGTGGTGTAGTCAGCGATATTCGGTCGTGCGTCGCCGGCCGCGCGCTTCCGGTCGGCGACGTGGTTGACCTGCCCGCTCATCAGCCAGCCGCTGCCGAAAGTCCAGTCGGCCCGGGCATGCAAGTGGTTGTGCGGCGCATAGCCGGCGTCCTGTCCGCTCGCGTCGTCGATGGACCGCTGGTAGGCGCAATGGCCCATGAGGCGAAGCCTGCGGCTCACGTCCCACAGCAGTTCGACTTCCATGCCGCTTCCGTGCTGGGAACCGACGTTGTTGAACATCGCCGTGCCACCCCCCGAATCCGACGTGCGGATGATGTCTTTCATGTCATAGCGAAACAGGCTCAGGTTGACTTGCGTGCTGGCTCTTGCCTGCCACGACAGGGCCGCCTCCAGGGTGCGAATGGTCTCCGGCCTCAGGTTCGCGTTGCCTCTGATGACCGGGTTGTTGATGCTGTGTTGCTCGGTGAAGGCCGGTGCGCGGAAAGCGCGGCCGTACAGCAGCTTGGCGGTCAGGTCGAAGCTCGCATCCCAGACCAGCGCGAGGCGCGGGTTGGTGGTGCCGCCGAAGTCGGAATACTGGTCGCGCCGAATCCCCGCGGTCAGAGTCCAATCCCTGACCACTTGCCATTCGTCTTGCGCGTAGAGGTAGCTCACCTTGCGGTGCTGCGGCTCCATGAAGGACTCCGACACCGGGAACTCCTCGATCTGACCGCTCGTCGTGGGGATGGGCAGGCCCGATGCGATGAGCGTGAAGTTCTTGAACTCCTGGGTGCGGTAGAGGTCGAGGTCGTCGTGGCCCGCGCCCAGGCGAATGTTGTGGCCGCTGAAGCCTGAATAGGCCGCCACCGCCGACAGGCGCAGCTGGCGCTCCCAAGTATTGGGCGCGCCGAACATGCCGTTGGGGAAGGAGCCGCCGAAAGCACCGGGCGGAAAGATCTGCACCGGCTTGATCTTCTGGGCGTAGTGCAGGAAGCTGCCCGCGAGTGTCATCTTCCAGCCGGGGCTGAACTCGATGTCGCTCCACGTGAGATCGGTGTGAAAGCGTTCGCTCCTCATCGCGCCCACGGGATCGAGTGCAGACGCGATGCCGGTGCCAGTGCCCACCTTGTCGCGCAGCTTGTAGCCCGCGTGCAGCCGCAGGTTCTGCAAGCCGAGGTCGAGGCTCCCGTCGATGGCGTCGTACCCCGTGTTCATGGGCCCTGGCGCCAGGCTCGCGTTGGTGCCAAACAATCCGTCCAGCAGGGTTTGCGCGTCGGCCTGAACCGTCTCCTTCTGGCCCTCGGTGCTCCCTATGCGCAGGTACGCCGCAGCGCTCACGGCGCCCAACTTCCCGCCGTACTGAACCCAGCCGTCTCGGCTCTTGAACGAGCCCGCACGCACACCGAACTCTGTGCCGGGAGTGTCCTCGGCCGTCTTCGTGATGATGTTGATGACACCAGAAAACGCGTCGGCGCCGTAAAGGGCCGACCCCGGGCCGCGGATGATTTCGATGCGGGCGATGTTCTCCAGCGGCAGGCCACCCCAGATGATTCCTCTACTGCCAACGAACAGCGTCGTCATCGGCACGCCGTTTTGCAGCATCAGGGTCTGAGGATTGAATTCGCTGTAGATCCCGCGCGTCACGTAAAGGGGGCTGTTGGCCTGGTTGCTGCGGCCGACGTGCATTCCCGGCACGGTTTCCAGCACCTCGTCGAGGTCGACCGCACCCATCGCGGCGATGTCTTGCGCGGTGATGACCGTCGCCACCGCCGGCGCAAGGCGCAGAGGCTGCTTCGCGCCGGTCGCGATGCTGACGGTCGACTTGTCGCCGTAGATCGAGGCGAGCTCGTCTTCTTCGCTGCCTTGTTGCGCGAGTGCGTCGCTCAGCGGCAAGAACAGCGTGGACGCGAGCGCCACGAAAATGCAAGACGAACCCCGCATGAAGAGCTCCTTGTCGAAACGCCCGGCACACGACGATAAGGCCATGCTTGGCGCCCGCCTCAGTAGAGTTAACGCTTAGTTTAGGGCCACCATGTGTTGCTGAGCCGGATATCCAATCCGGCTGCGCTTTGCGCCTTGCCTGCGCCCCCATTGCAAGCCCAACGTGGGCCCAACCCAAAGCCCGAGAGGCCCCTAGCCCTAGGGCTAGGGGCGGCGCCTTGTGAACCCTACAACGCGGCATCGTGATCGACGCCGTGTTCAACTTCATCGCCGACGAAGTCGATGCCCATCTGCACGATCGTCGGCGGCCGCGAGGTCGTGCAGCCGCCGCCGTTGAAGGCACCATCTTCATCGCGCCGTTGCCTGAGGGCATGATCGGCAGCCCGTACAAGTGGAAGCGCCACTTTCGTCGAAGCGGTCAGCCGTGGAACCATTGAACGCCACCCTGGCCAACACCATCGAGGCGGCGGAGTTGATCGTCGCCTACCTCGACAAGATCGGCGTCAAGCACGTCTTCGGCGTGCCAGGCGGTGCGATCGAGCCGATCTACAACGCGCTGGCACGCAGCGAACGGCGTGGCGGCGTGCGCTCGGTGGTGTCTCGGCACGAAACCGGCGCGGCTTTCATGGCCGACGGTTATGCACGCGAAACGGGGCGCCTCGGCGTGTGCATCGCCACTGCGGGGCCGGGTGCCACCAACCTGATCACCGGCGTGGCCTGTGCCTACGCGAACGGCGTGCCGATGCTCGTGATCACCGGCCAGCCGCCCATCCATTCGTTCGGCAAGGGCGCGCTGCAGGAAGGCAGCTGCACCGGGATCAACGCGGTGATGCAGGCGCGCCAGACGCGCGGCCCGGCGCATCTGTCGATCCCCGTCGACATTCTGCGCAGCGCCGTCAAGGCGCCGGCTCCGGCCTCCGACCCCGGGTTCAGCGAGCTCGCGAGCAGCGGCTGGTGCGCCAGCCTGATGAACAGCCGCCTGGTCCACATCGACAGCAACGAAGAGAACCTGATGCGCTCTCCGATGGCGCGGCCGCACGTGCGCGGTCGCATCCTGTCGGTCTGCGCCCACCTGCTCGAACGCATGCAGCGCGACCCGGCGAGCAACGTCTACGAGCTGCCCGACCCCGGCCGCGGCGCCGGCAATCCGCACGTCACGCTGCAAGCGCCCGAGCAGTTCGATGCCGACACCACGCCGATCAAGCCGCAGCGCCTGATGAAGGAACTGTCGCGCCGCTGCCCGCCGAGCACCCGCTTCCTGGCCGACACCGGCAACAGCATGATCTGGGCATCCCGGGCCATGTGGTCGAGTCGCCGGCCGAGCTCGAAGCGATCGACTTCGGCGCGATCCTCTCGCACAAGGGCCCGACCATGCTCGACGTGCGCATCGACCGCGAAGAGGTTCCGCCCATGATCCAGCGCCTGAAGGCGCTCGGGGCAGTGAAATGACGAGCATGCAAAACTCCAGGGCAAGACGGCGCTGATCACCGGTGGCAACAGCGGCATCGGCCTCGCCGCGGCCGAGCTGTTTCGCAAGCACGGCGCGCAGGTCGCGATCACCGGCCGCGACGCGGCCACGCTCGAGCACATCCAGAAAGCCTCGGGCAACGAGCTGCTGGCGCTGCGCAGCGACACCGCGAACATGAGCGACATCCAAGCGCTGATGGCGACGCTGAAGCAGCAGTTCGGCCGGCTCGACGTGCTGTTCGTCAACGCCGCGGTGGCCCAGCCGGCGCCGTTCGAATCGGTGACCGAAGCGCAGTTCGACGAGATGGTCGCGGTCAACGTCAAGGGCGTGTTCTTCACGATCCAGCAGGCGCTGCCCTTGATGGGCGAAGGCGCGGCCATCATCGTCACGACCTCGATCGCCAACCAGCTCGGCTCGCCCAACTTCAGCGTCTACGCGGCCTGCAAGGCGGCAACGCGTTCGCTGGTGCAGACGCTCGGGTTGGAGCTGATCGCGCGCGGCATCCGCATCAACGCGATCAGCCCGGGCCCCATCTCGACCCCGATCTGGGGCCGCCTCGGCCTGCCCCCGGGGGCGCAGCAGCCGGTGACGGCCGAGATCGTTCGCAAGTCGCCGATCAAGCGCTTCGGCCAGCCCGAAGAGGTGGCGCGAGCCGCGCTGTTCCTGGCTTCGGACGAGTCTTCGTATATCGTCGGCGACGAGCTCGTCGTCGATGGCGGGATGAGCCTGCTTTGAGGATGGGCGAGCGCATCCACACCCGCATCTGGCTCGAAGAGCCCGAGCCCGACAACGCGTTCGCGACACGTGCGGCGTACTGCCGCGGCTACGACGTGTACGGCGAGATGCTCGGCCGCGCGCGCTGGGTCGAGATGCTGTTCCTGCTGTTTCGTGGCGAAGCGCCGGGCGTTGCGCAAGCCGACCTGCTCGAAGCGCTGGCCGTCGGGCTGATGAATGCCGGCCCGCGGGACCCCGCGGTGCATGCCGCGATGTGTGCCGGTGTCGGCGGCTCGACCGCGGCGGCCACGCTGATGGCGGCGCTCGCGGTCGGCGCCGGCCAGCATGCCGGGGCGCGCGAGGTGTTCGGTGCGGTGCAGGCTTTCGCGGCCTGCGGCACCGAGCTGGCGGCCTGGCAACGCCGCTTCGCTGCGCCGCCCGCGGATGTGATGGGCATCTGGCCCGAGTCCGGGCATCCGCCCGGCTTCGACCCGCACGGCGTCACGACCCCGCTTCCGGTGCAGCAGACGCTGGCCGCGCTGGCGGCTCTCGCCGACGCCATCGACGAGGCCCGCCATCTGCGCTGGCTGGCGGCGAATCGCGAAGCGCTCGAGGTCGCCGCGGGCCGGCCGCTCGCGCTGTCCGGCGTGGCCGCCGCGGCCTTCGCCGATCTGGGTTTGACTGCCGACCAGGCCGAGATGCTGCACCTGCTGCTGCGCCTGCCGGGCGCGGCGGCCCACGCGCTCGAACAGCGTGACGCGGGCCACAAGCAGTTCCCGTTCTTCGCGCTCGAACTCGAAGACGATCCGCTCGGGGGGCGGCGATGAGCGGCCCGGCGACGCTCGCCGAAGCGGCCGATACGCTGCGAACCCGCATGGGCCAGTGTTTCGTCGGCAGCCGGGTCGTGTTTCGCGGCCACGACCTGCATGCGGAGCTGGGCGACATCGACTGGATGGACCTGTTCGTGTTCGGCATCACCGGCCGGCGCTACGGGGTCGTGCCGCTGCGGCTGTTGCACGCGATGTGGGTCCAGACCAGCTACCCCGACGCGCGCATCTGGAACAACCGCGTTGCCGCGTTGGCGGGCAGCGCGCGCAGCACGCCGGGACTCGGCATGTCGGCAGCGCTTGCGATGTCGGAGGCGCAGATCTACGGCGGCCACCCTTGTGTGCGCGCGATCGACTTCCTGCAGCAGGCGCGGCGTCGGGTCGAGTCCGGCACACCGCTCGCCGAGGTGCTGCGCGACGAGCTGGCGCAGCGCCGCATCTACGGCTATGGCCGGCCGATCAACCGCATCGACGAACGGCTGCCGTGGCTCACGGCGCTGGCGCGCGAGCTCGGGCTGGCCGCCGGGCCGCACCTGCAGATTGCGAACGAGGTCGAGCCCTTGCTGGTCGCGCACGACCCGCGCCTGCAGATGAACTACGCTGCGCTGACGGCCGCGCTGGCAGCCGACCTCGGCTTCTCGGCGCGCGAGTTCCACCACTTCCAGGTGCCGATGCTGCTGGCCGGGATGGCGCCGTGCTTCATCGAAGGGAGTGAGCGCGAGGAAGGAGCGGTGTTTCCGTTGTCGTGCGAGCATCTGGCCTATGAGGGTCCGGCCAAACGGGCGTGGCCGGCGCTGCAGCGAAGCTAGCGCCGCCAGGCCTGTGCTTTGCTCGGCCCCATGCGCTGCACAATGAATGGATGTGCTCTCTGCTCGACCTGCCACGGCGACGGAATCAGAGGTAGATCATGTCAGGGCCTACGAGAATCGCCCTTGCGGCACTGGCAGTGGCAATGGCAGTAACGGCCGAAGCGGGCGTGTCCGCCCCGGTCACGTCCAACGCGCAGGCCCAAACGCGTGTGCCCGGTCCAAAGCCCTGCGACCAGACAGAGTCGCACCGAGCCAAGGCTGCGCGCACGAAGGCTGCTGCGGCCCCGGCCCCGCATGCAAGCGCAGCCTCTGACGTGGCCGCGTCGCCTGCGGGCGTCCAGGGAGACACGCACGCCGAAAGTCCTGAAGACAAGCTCCGTCGGCTGCGCATTGCAAGTTGCCAGCGGCATCCGCAGACTTGCCGACAAGGCCCTGCGCAGCCCAAGGCAACACCATCACGGCCCGCAGCGAATCATGATCGCCAATCGGATTGACGCAGACACCTCACGGATTGGCGCACAGGCCTCCTGCGAGGCCCGTGCGGACTGACACACTTCGCGCTTGATTCATCGGTCGGCGTCAGACAGATCCAGGCGCCATACGCCGCGGCCGTGCGTCGCCGCGTAGAGGACACGCGACGCATCGTCGATGCTGAGCCCGTAGACCGCAACCGGCGGCAGGCGCCCGGCCGCGGAGGGCAGCCAGAACGATCCATGCCGCGGCAGTACCGCGACGCCGAAGTCGGTGGCAGCGTACAGACGGCCGGTTCTCTGGTCGTAGGCGATACCCGTGATCGGCTGGTCACCCAGGCCCGCGCTTCGGTCGGTCCAGGTGGCCGACCCCGTGCCCGGGTTGTAAAGCACCTCGAACACATGCCCCGGCGTGGTCGGCGTGTAGGCGTCGTAGCCCGAGAACGAGACGAAGGCGTGCAACGGATTCGCCGGATCCACCGCGATGCCGCTGATGAAGCGGGTCGGCTGCGTTGCGGTGTCGATGCGTGCAAAGCTCGTCGCCGCCGCAGGGCCGTCGGCATTCATCGAAACGAACAGCCGCCCGCGGCGGGTCGCCGCCCACAGCGGCGTGCCGAGGGAGGGTGCGCGCGAGACAGCCACCACGTACGAGCCGCCCTTGTCGGCGCCGAAGGCCGCGCCGGTCAGCGTGGTGGCGCCCAGCGGCACCCAGTCGCCGCACTGCACTGCGAAGTCCCCGAAGAACTCGCTGCAATGCAGGTCGAGGTAGGCTTGATCACCGCCGTTGTCCTGCGTGCGCCAGACGCGCTGCATACCGATGAACCAGGTGCCGTTGCGCACCGGATCGGCGATCAACGGCGGGTAGAACGACGCAGCCTCGCCGCTGCCTAGCAGCGGGTCCGAGACCCAGTCCCAGCCCAGTGTGGCCGTGCCCTGGAAGTTCACGTCGAGTTGCGGGCCGAAGTAGGTGTGCATGCGCACCGAAGGCACGACCGCGTTGATGCCTGACTGCCCACCGTCTCCGCCGATGCTTTCGAACCAGCTGTTGCGCGAGCCGCTGAACGCCCAGGTGCCGTTGTCTTGCGTCCCGCCAAGCAGGTCTCTGCGCGGATCGTTCGGGTTGAGCGACACGCTCTGGAACTGCAGCGTCGGCAGGCCCGGGTTCAGGCTGATGATCTCGACCGGCACTGCCTTGAGCCAGAGCAGGCAATTCGCGAGATCGTCACCACTGATGCCGCGGCTCGAGCAGCCGCCCGACGCATCGACAAAGCGGCCG
>Ga0209515_10003218_pt1 | contig 23759 bp, 22 predicted proteins | sample Subgroupgradi54m_FD_187454 | JGI IMG/M metagenome (GOLD analysis project Ga0209515, IMG submission 187454) | Subsurface groundwater microbial communities from S. Glens Falls, New York, USA - GMW60B uncontaminated upgradient, 5.4 m (SPAdes)... ... | reverse complement strand
AGCGAAACCCCGCCCATGTTACAACTTTTCCATCAAAATGATTCCTCGTCATCTTTTGTTCCATAGCATCAAAATCAAGCTCAGAATAACACTGATCACAATCGAAGTTGTCAGCGGAAAATAAAACGTAACGTTTTCTTTTTTGACAAAAATATCTCCCGGCAACCGCCCCACGCCCGGAATTTTCCCGATGACCAATAAAAGAAATCCTGCCACAACTAAAACAGCGCCAACAATCATTAATGTTTTACCCATTTCTCCCACCCTTAACTCCTTTGATAACTGATCGTGATGGATTTACGGCTTCGATGCGGTTGCACCTTTAAGATTAAGATGCTGATAGGCCGAATTGGTCAACTGACGGCCACGGGAAGTGCGGTTTAAAAAATTAATTTTGAGCAAGTACGGTTCAATCACATCAATTAAAGTATCGACTTCTTCATTTAATGTGGCCGCCAGCGTTTCAATCCCCACCGGCCCGCCGTGATAATGATCCTGCAAGACTTTTAAAAGCCGGCGATCGGCTTCATCCAAACCGGCGGGGTCAACCCCCAGCGCATCCAAAGCTTTGATGGCCACATCTTTGCTGATCAAGAGTTGTGTTGTTTTCACCTGCACATAATCGCGCACCCGGCGAAGAAGCCGGTTGGCTATGCGCGGCGTTCCCCGGGAACGCCGCGCTATCTCCTCTGCCGCATCCTCATGGATAGAAAGATTCAACTTTTTAGCTGAGTTTTTGATGATCACCGAAAGTTCCGGGGGGTCATAAAATTCCATATGATGAAAAATACCAAAGCGGTCACGTAAAGGAGAGGCCAGAAGGCCGCTGCGTGTCGTCGCGCCAATAAGCGTAAAAGGTTTTAAATTAAATTTAATGGTACGGGCATAAGGCCCTTTATCAACGATGAAGTCAATTTGAAAATTCTCCATGGCCGGATACATAAATTCTTCCACCGCTTTGGAAAGCCGGTGAATCTCATCGATAAAAAGAATATCGCCTTTTTCCAGGTTCGTTAAGATTCCAATCAAATCTCCCGCCCGGCCAATCGCGGGGCCGGAGGTCACCGTAATGCGCGCATTCATCTCGTGGGCGACAAGATAGGCAAGCGTTGTTTTTCCCAAACCCGGAGGCCCGGAAAAAAGAACATGCTCCATAGGCTCCTGACGCTTTTGGGCAGCCTGCAGCGAGACCTTTAAATTTTCAACAACATCTTTTTGTCCGATGAATTCGTCTAATTGGGAGGGCCGCAGGGATAGCCCGACAACAGCATCCTCTTCTGTTTCTTGAGACAAAATGATTTTTTTGCGTTCTTCGCTCATGACGAGGGCGGATTTTCAGGAGACTGTTGATTCTCCGGTAACGACGGGCTTTCCGATGCCTGCGGGTTCTCTTCGGAAAGTTCTTTAGGAATCATATTGCTTTTATTGCGAAGGACTTCAATCTCGCCAAATGCTCTCGATTGGACGACGATGACCTCTTTTAAACGAATGAGCTCTAAGATCGCCATAAAGATCACAATGACCTCAACCTTGGTTTTGGCGCGCGTAAAAAGGTCATTGAGCTTCACACGCGGCACTTCCAGCAACAGGTGCAACAGGTCATGAATTTTTTGATCAACCGTGTGTTCATCTTTCATGACCTCATAAATAACGTCCTTGGGAACGTTCTTGAGGGCTTTTGTAAACGCACTGATCAAATCAAAAAGGCTCACCTCGAAATAAATTTCCCGGGATTCTTCCCTTAGCTCATTGACCCTGTCCGTATCTAAAGAACGCGTAAAAAGTTCCTGGCGGAAAGATTCTTTGGATTGAAGTTCAGCGGCAATCTCTTTAAAACGTTTGTATTCTAAAAGGCGGCGCACCAGTTCATCGCGCGGATCTTCCTCTTCCTCTTCCTGCGTGGACGGATCCGGCGGAAGAAGCATGCGGGATTTGATCTGCATAAGTGTCGCGGCCATGACTAAGAAATCCCCGATGATATCGAGATCGAATATCTTGAGCATTTCAAGATATTCCAAATACTGCCCCGTGATCTGTGCGATGGGAATATCATAAATATTAAGCTCATCTTTCTTGATCAGATAGAGCAAAAGATCCAGCGGACCTTCGAAAACATCAAGTTTAAGTTTATAGTTCATTGCTTAAAGACCAGCTGGCGAACGTCCTCCATGTTTTTTTTAGCGATGGCCCGGGCACGGCAAGCGCCATCCTCAAGAATCCCAACAATAGTATTACGGTCGTTTAAAAGTTCTTTTCTTTTTTCACGAATGGGAGACAGTCTTTCGTTGAGCTTTTCGGATAAAATATTTTTACAATCCGTGCATCCTTTTTGGGCGCTGGTACACCAGTGATAAACATCGTTTGTCAGTTCCGGCGCAAACACATTGTAATAACTGAACACATTGCACTGCTCCGGATGGCCGGGATCGGTTTTTCTAATCCTTTTCGGATCTGTAATCATGCTCAGGGTTTTCTTTTGAACGTCCTCCTGCGAGTCCGAAAGATAGATGGCGTTTTGATAACTCTTGCTCATCTTGCGGTTATCAATTCCTAAAAGTTTCGGCGTTTTGGTTAAAATCGCTTTGCAATCCGCGAAGTATTCTTTTTTATAAACATGATTGAACCGACGGGCAATCTCGCGCGCCAGCTCCAAATGCGGAAGCTGATCTTCGCCAATGGGAACGGCGACGGCTTTATAAAGCAAAATATCCGCCGCCTGCAAAACCGGATAGCCCAAAAATGCGAACGTATGCAAATCGCGTGCCGTGATTTCTCGGAGTTGTTCTTTGTACGTGGGATTTCTCTCCAGCCAGCCCAAGGGGGTTAAACAGGAGAAAATCATATACAGCTCCAGATGCTCGGGCACATGCGATTGAATAAAGACAATGGATTTTTTTGGGTCAATCCCGCAGGCGATCCAGTCCGCTGCCATTTCGATAGAATAATCCGCGATCTCACGGCTTTGCTCATAGCCCCCCATCAGCGCATGCCAATCGACGATGCCAAAGATGCAAGAATACTCTTCCTGAAGCCTGGCCCAATTTTCTAAAGCGCCGACAAGATGGCCAAGGTGAAGTTTTCCCGTCGGCCGCATTCCGCTAAAAACTGTTTTTTTCATAATGTCCGGGCAATCTTTTCTAATTCAAAACATTCCACCAAATCACCCACTTGAATCGCATTAAAGCCGTTTACTGACAATCCGCATTCGAATCCTTCTGCCACTTCGCGGACATCATCTTTAAAACGCTTCAAGGAGCCGACTGTCCCGGTAAACACAACCTCACCGTTTCGAACAACATCGACGTTAACTTTGCGATTGATTTTTCCTTTCGCCACAAAACATCCGGCAATGATTCCGGCCTTGGTGAGATTTAAAACCTTACGGATTTCAACACGGCCGACAAATTTTTTCTTTGTTTTCGGTTCGAGCAAACCTTCCAGGGCATTCCTGATTTCCTTGATCGCATCATAAATAATGCGATACGTCCGAAGTTCGACCTGGCGCGCTTCGATCTCTTGCTTCACGCGGCTGTTGGCATCAATATTAAACCCGATGATGATTGCATTCGATGCCTCCGCCAACAAAACGTCCGAGGTATTGATTTCCCCGATGCCGGTGTGAATGAGTTTGAGCGAAACTTCATCGCTCGGAATCTTAGACAGTGAGTCTTTAAGCGCCTCCAGAGAACCTTGAACATCCGCCTTGATAATAATATTAAGCTCCTTGATCTTTCCTTCTTTAATTTGAGAGTAGAGATCTTCCAGCGTGACCTTCGGAGTCGGCTGGAATTTTATATTTTTAATTTTATCCTTGCGCGTTTGAACAATCTCGCGGGCCTTTTTTTCATCTTCCACACTATAAAAAACTTCTCCCGCCCTGGGCACACCCGAAAGGCCAAGTATTTCCACCGGAGTTGCCGGAAACGCCTCTCGAACCGGCAGCTCATGATCGTCGAACATGGCCTTGATTCTTCCATAATGAGGCCCGACAACCATGACATCGCCTTCGCGCAGCGTTCCATTTTGGACGATGACCGTTGCGATGGGCCCTTTTCCGCGGCTTAACTGCGCCTCCACAACAATCCCGGAGGCTTTCCTGTCAAAATTCGCTTTGAGTTCGAGAAGTTCTGATTCCAGAAGGATCATTTCCAAAAGATTATCAACGCCTTCTCCCGTCGCAGCCGAGACTCCGACAACAATTGTTTTGCCACCCCAATCTTCGGGTGTTAAGTCATGGTTTTGAAGTTCTTTTTTAACACGGTCAATATCGGCCCCTTTTTTGTCAATTTTATTTAAGGCAACGATAATCGGAACTTTGGCGGCCCGGGCGTGATCAATCGCCTCTTCGGTTTGAGGCATAATGCCTTCATCCGCCGCAACAACCAACACAACAATATCCGTAATATGAGCTCCCCGGGCCCGCATGGCCGTAAAAGCTTCGTGGCCCGGCGTATCTAAAAATGTGATGCGCCCTTTGGGGATTTTCACAGAATAGGCGCCGATATGCTGCGTGATCCCGCCGTGCTCGGAATCCGCAACCTTGGCTTTTCGAATGCGATCAAGAAGCGAAGTTTTTCCATGATCCACATGCCCCATAAATGTGACAACCGGAGGACGGGGGGTCAGAAGTTTATCATCCTCTTTGGTACCCGCATGATCTTCGACAAGTTGTTCTTCCTGTGTTTTCGGCTGGGAATACGTAAAGTCCATCGCGGCCGACAAATGCCTGACCGTCTCTTCACCGATAATTTGGTTGATGGTCGAAAGCATCCCTTTTTCCATTAATTTTTTTAAGATCATGCTCGGCTTGACTTGCAGGCGGACAGATAAATCTTTTATAGAAATAGGGATTGGAATTTCGACGTGGCCAATGGGCTTCATCGCATCTTCCTTGACCTGAGCAACCGCCGGTTTATGATCTCTGCGTTTAAACTCAAATCGACCGGGATATTTGGCAATCGGCGGTTGCGAAATAAACGGTTTAACCGGAGGCTGTGGAGCAACGGCAGGTTTTATCACAGTGGGTTGCATTGCCGGCTTAGAAACCGAGACCCCCGGCTTTGAAGGAATCATGGCAACGGGCGCGGGCTTTATTTTCGCAGGAGCAGACGTTGTGGCTTTTGTTGTTTTTGATTTTTTAACGCCTTTGTCTTTGACCGCTTTTACGGGTTTTGTTTTTTCTTTTACAGAAGTTTTTGTTTTAGGCTTTTCAACCCCTCTGGCCGAAACTTTTGTCGTTTTGTCTGCGGCCTTAGGGGTTGCTTTTCCCTTGCCCGGTCTGGCGCCCGCTAATTCCCGACGTAAAACAGCCAAAACAAATTCGCTCAAATCTTGTTGACTGTCTTTGGCTTTGAGTTTCAAAGCCCTCAACTTACTTAAAATATCATCGGAACTCACATTCAATTCTTTTGCCAGGTCTGAAACTTTCATAAAAATCTTCTTTCTTTAAATGGGGATTAAATTATGCCTTCTCTTGTTTGAGCAGATCTTTCGCCTGCTTGATCATTTTATCAGCTTTAACTTTTCCAATGCCTTTGATTTGTTTTAAATCTTCCACGGTGGCTTTCGCAATTTTTTCAATGGTATCAAAACCCGCTTCTTGTAAAGCCGCCATCATTTTTGCGCCAACACCGTCTATATTGATCACGGAGGATTCCACAACAGAAACGGGCTGTGTTTCTTGCGAGTCTTTTGGTCCTAAGAGCTGAGAAACCGATCTGATGTTTAACTCCCAACCAATCAGCCTTGACGCCAGTCGTACATTCTGCCCATGCCGGCCAATCGATAAAGACAATTGATCATCCGCAACAATAATATCGGCCGTTTTCTGTTCTTTATTGATCTGGATTTGACTGATTTGAGCCGGCGAAAGAGCGGCGGAGATATACTCTTTCATATCGCTGGAGTATCGGACAATATCGATTTTCTCGCCATGCAGCTCAGAGACGATGCTTTTGACACGCGCCCCGCGCATCCCAACGCACGCCCCCACGCAATCCACTTTTTCATCTTTCGAATAAACAGCAATTTTAGTCCGCTCGCCGGCATCACGCGCGATGCCTTTGACCTCAACGATCGCTTCATAAACCTCAGGGACTTCAAGCTCAAAGAGTCTTTTGACAAAATTCGGGTGCGCGCGCGAAAGAACGATCTGCGGGCCTCTCGCCTCTTTTTTGACTTCGAGGACATACGCACGGATACGATCGCCCTGTTTAAATTCCTCTGTCCCGGATTGTTCGCTTTTAGGAACAAAGGCTTCATATTTCCCAAGATCAACGATGAGGTTGCCTTTTTCAAACCGATACACGCTGCCGCTGACGATCTGCCCGACTCGAGCGGTGTATTCGGCAAAGATAACATCTTTTTCCGCCTCGCGGATCTTTTGAATAACAACCTGCTTCGCTGTTTGGGCGGCAATACGGCCAAAATCTTTTGATTTGATCTCATGATCTCCCGCATAAGCCGTTAATTTTCCGGTTTTACGATCAAGGACGACTCGAATCTCCTCTTCTTTATCAATGGTCCAGATCTTTTTGGCTGCGGAAGCAACCGCCGCTTCGACCGCCTGCACTAAAACTTCTTTATCGATCCCTCGATCCCGTTCCAACTGCTCGAGGATACCCATGAGTTCACTATCCATAACACGATCCCTTCTTTAGACTTCAATAATTTGCCTGGCTTTATTAATTTTTAAAATGGGAATTTCAACGTTTTGACCCCTGACATCAATAATAACTCCTTCATTGTGGACTCTCTTGATGGGGCCTGCGTATTCCAACCGGCCGTTGACCGGTTCCGATAGGAAAAATCGTGCCTGCCGTCCGATAACCCTTTGGAAATCCTTGGGAGACTTCAAAGGCCGGTCCAATCCCGGTGAAGAAACTTCAAGTGTATAAGGACCGCCGATCACAAGGCCGGTTTCGAGAGCTTCCATTATGTGACGATTAAGCTGTGAGCACTCCTTGATCGTAATGCCGCCGTTTTGCTTATCGGCAAGAATGCGAATCGATAAATCTGTCTTATAGCGTCCGATGTTAAGCTCGACTAACTCGATATTCATGGCTTTTAAGAAGGGTTCGGCGATTTTCTCAATTTTTTCAGATAAAGATTCCATGATCATGATGTTTCGTTTTAACTTTTATGTGTTTTGACTTTTGCAATAAGGACATGGACGGCTTCACTTTTATCGACGGCCATAACCTCGCCTGTGTGACGATCTTTGATCTCAACTTTTCCTTCGGAGGCCACCCGTTTTCCAATGGTGATCCGTAGAGGAATCCCGACCAAATCCGCATCATTAAATTTAATTCCCGCGCTGACATCGCGATCATCCATGAGCACATCAAGGCCTGATGCCGTAAGCTCTTTGTCATATTGGTTCGCCAGGCCCATCAAAGCCGAATCTTTGGCCTGCACGGGGAGGATCTCAACATCGAACGGCGCAACGGCCTGCGGCCACTTGATCCCGGCGGCATCATGATAACTTTCGACGACCGCGGAGATCAAACGGCTGACACCAATGCCATAACATCCCATCATGATTTTTTTTTCTTTTCCGTCCTCACCCAAGAATTTGGCCCCCAGCGCTTCGCTGTATTTTGTTCCGAGCTGAAAGATGTGGCCGATTTCCATGGCTGTTTTCTTTTCAACGTTCTTACCTTGACATTTCGGACAGGCCGTATGGGACGTTATCTCTCCTTCAGACTTCGTGAAATGATGGCAATCCAAACATTCCCAAAGGGTATCTTCCCCAACAGGAGTTATGACTAAGAATTCATGAGAAACATCTCCCCCCATGACACCCGAGTCAGCTTCGATAATAACTGTTTTTAGGCCGCAACGGTTGAAAATTTTTTTATAGGCTCCCAGCATGATGTCATATATTTTTTGCATTTCCTTTTTATCACGGTCAAAACTGTAAGCATCTTTCATGATAAATTCACACGCCCGTACCAATCCGAATCGTGGGCGCATTTCATCACGGAATTTCGTCTGGATCTGGTAGAGGACAACCGGTAAATTCCGATAACTCTGAACAAAACTTTTCACCAGTTCCGTAATGATCTCTTCATGTGTCGGCCCCAGGCACATTTCTTTGCCCCGCTTATCTTTAAAACGGATCATGACATCGGCAAGTGTTTTATCACGCCCGGTTTTTTTCCAAAGCTCAATGGGCTGCAGGCACGGCAGGAAAAGCTCCTGAGCGCCGGCGGCGTCCATCTCTTCGCGGACAATATTTTGAATGCGGTTTAAAACCCTCAACCCCAGCGGTAAATAGGAATAAACGCCGGATACCAGCATGTTGATCAAGCCCGCGCGCAACAGAAGCTGATGACTGGCGGCCTCTGTTCCCAAAGGTATTTCGCGAATTGTCGGAAGAAAATAACCGGACCAGCGCATGTTTTATTCTCCGCTTAAATCAAAAAAACCTTCGGATAATTTGATATTACGTTTAACAAATTTGTGATAAAAAGACGGTTTCTTTTTGTTGACAACCCAATCCCCGATAACTTTACCGCTCTCATCAATTCTTTCCTGATGGTAAAAAAAGACATCCTCAAGAGTGACCTGATTGCTTTCTTCGAAATGACGCACATCGGTAATATGAGTAATTTTTCTGGTCCCGTCCAAGAACAATTCGGTGTGTACGATAATATCGATCGCGCTGGCAATTTGGCGTCGAATTTCTTCAACGCTCAATTGTATTCCCGACATGAGAAGCATCGTCACAAGACGATTAAAACAGTCTTTGGGAGACTCCGCGTGGACAATGGCCAATGACCCCGAATGACCGGAGCTGATGGCCTGAATGAGATCCAAAGCTTCGTGACTTCTGACCTCACCGATGATAATGCGATCAGGCCGCATACGAAGAGAATTGATAAAAAGGTCGCGGATGGTAATCATCCCCTTGCCTTCGATGTTCGCCGCCTTGGTTTGAAGGCTGACCACATGCTCCTGTATCAGCTGCAACTCCGCGGTATCTTCAATGGTAATGATTCGTTCTTCTTCGGAGATATATTTTGAAAGAACATTAAGAGTGGTCGTTTTACCGGTACCGGTCGCGCCGCAAAAAACAATATTGAGTTTGGCATGAATTGCAGAAACGAGAAAATCCGCCATATCCTGGCTTAACATTTTACGCACCAGCAAATCTTCGATCTTATTAATTTCAGAGGAAAACTTTCGTATGGTGACAACGGGGCCAATGAGCGAAACCGGCGAAATAATAACATTGACACGAGACCCATCGCTTAAAGAAAAATCGACATAGGGAAACGACTCATCCACGCGCCTGCCGGAACCTGTATCTACAAGTATTTTCTTAATCATATCCATCAATTGCCGGTCATCATCAAATTTTGCATCTGTCAAAATGATCCTGCCGGCTTTTTGAATATAAATCTGTTTTGGCCCGTTGATCATGACTTCGGAAACAGACGGGTCCTCCATAAAGGGGCGGATGGGGCCAAGCGTAACAACCGCGCGCACGAGATCCTTGATAAGCGCCGTCCGTTCTGTATCTGTTAAAGCGATTTCCTCCTTGATGCACACTTCATTGATCGTCTTAATAACAAAAGCCCTGAGCTGGTCTTCATTCATCTTATCTTTGACGGTCAAGAAATCCGTCTTGGAAATAAAATACTGCTGAATTTTATTGCGAACATTTTCAATCATAAGACAACTCCTTTAAAAACCAAGTTTTCGACACACGCCCATGACTTTATCAATGATCCCAAAACGTACAAAATCACTATAAAAAACAAATACGGCCAAACAAATGATCAGGCCCACTCCGACGCGATTGATGGCATCATCAATATTTTGTGACAGGGGATGGCCCCGGATTTTTTCAAACGCACATAAAACGAGATGGCCGCCATCTAAGACCGGAAACGGTAAAAGGTTAAAGATCGCAAGACTCGCGCTAATAATGCCCATAATAAAAACCACATACGTAAATCCCAATTCCGCAGCCCTTTTGATAATATAAAAGATGCCGATGGGACCCGTCATCGAATCTTTGGCCGACATCGCCCCTGTTGCCATGCGGTAAAGCGCTTTGTATGTCGTAAAAGTAATTTCCCTCAGTTTCTCATAAGATTTGACAAGGGACTCACCCGGGCCATACTTTAAAAGCACCAGATCCTCCGTCGGGCGAATGCCAACGAGACGAATGTTCTCTTTCTGCCCGAAGATATTCTCCAGTTTCTCAATGCGAGGGGAGATCGCAACAGGAATTTCTTGCCCCGACCGCAAAACAACAAAATTTAAAACAGGCGTTGTTGATGCCGTCACATACTGCTGCATATCCTCCCAGCTTTCAATATTCTTTGAATCAATTCTCAAAATTTTATCCCCCACCTGCATTCCGGCAGCCTGCGCGGGATATTTATCAATCAATTCACCAACTTTGGGCGACATGGCGGGGAAACCGATCAAAAAGACAACAACAAAACAGAGGTACGCCAAAATAAAGTTGACGATCGGCCCCATGAGAACAATGAGCGACCGATGCCCGGGAGAATGCGTATAAAATTCATCACTTTTCCCGCAGCAATGGGCGCGCTCATCCCCCGCCATCTTAACGTAACCGCCCAAGGGAATAAGGCACAGAGCAAACTCCGTCCCGTCATGCATGCGTGAAAACAGTTTTGGCCCAAAGCCCAACGCAAATCTTTCAACCTTGACCTTCAAGAATTTTGCCATCGCAAAATGGCCATACTCATGCACAACGATAAGAATGCTCAAGACAATGATAAAGACAAGAACGCTCATTGTTATTATTTTCCTTTAGTTTTTAATGGTTTCCCTTGCCTCACGGCGGGCCCATGAGTCCGCGCTTTGGATCTCTTTTAAATCCGCAGAGGCAACATTGTCATGTTTTCGAACAACCTTCTCAACAGTTCGATAGATCCCGGTAAAACTTAACGCCCCTCTTAAAAATGCTTCCACCGCAACTTCATTGGCCGCATTTAAAACACCCGGCAGCGTACCTTCTTTTCGGCCAACTTCGCGGCACAAGGAAAGCGCCGGAAATTTCTTTTCATCCGGTTTCTCAAACGTCAATGGCCCAACTTTAAAAAGATCCAACGCCGGCAATTTCGATTCTAAACGCCGCGGAAACCCAAGCGCAACCTGAATGGGAATGCGCATATCCGTTGTTGATAACTGCGCGAGGATCGAGCCATCTTTTAACGCGATCATCGAGTGAATGATGGCCTCGGGATGAATAACGACATCAATGTTTTTTATCGGCATATCAAATAACCATCGGGCTTCAATGATCTCCAGGCCCTTATTCATGAGCGTTGCCGAATCCACCGTAATCTTTTTGCCCATCTTCCAGCGGGGATGCGCCAGGATCTGCTTGACGGATAAGGTATCAAACTTCGTACGCCTGACATCCTTTAACGGCCCGCCGGATGCCGTTAAATAAATCTTTCTAACATCCTGACGATCGACCCCCTGCAAACACTGAAAAATTGCGCTTTGTTCACTATCAACGGGCACAATTGTTGCCCGATGACGCTTCGCTTCTTTCATAATAATATGCCCGGCCATCACAATCGCTTCTTTATTGGCCGGCGCAATAACTTTTCCGCTGCGAACGGCGGCTAAAAAAGGCCAAAGGGCAATGCTTCCTCGAATCGCCAGAACAACAACATCGACACATTTTAAACTGACAAGCTCTTCGATTTGTGTCGTCACATCAAAAATCTGCCTCGAAGATAATGACGTTCGCTTTCTTAAATCATTGATCCGGTTCTGGCCCACCGCAACATACTCAGGTTTAAACTGCCGAATCTGCTTTTCAAGAAGGCGGACATTATTGCAGGCTGTCAGGGCAACAACTTTAAACTTGTCCGGAAACGCCTCAATCACTTTTAAGGTGTTAATGCCAATTGAGCCCGTCGAACCGAGTATTGCGATCCGTTTGCGTGTCATAGTACAATCGTCTAAATTGTCTTAAGAACAGAACTGATATAAAGATAAAATGCCGGGGCGGCAAATAATAAACTATCGATCGTGTCCAAAACGCCCCCCATGCCCGGTAAAAATTTTCCAGAATCTTTAACGCCGCAATCACGCTTAATAACGGATTCTGAGAGATCCCCCAATTGCCCCATCGCTCCGAAAAATGCGCCAACAAAGACGATTTGAACCAACGACAGATGAACTGCCGGTGATAAAAGGGGTTGAGCCAGGATGGCGGCCGCAACACTAAAGGCAATCCCTCCCAAACAACCTTCGATGGTTTTGCTGGGGCTGACCTCCGGCTTTAAGAGATGTTTGCCGTACCTGCTGCCGACGAGCAGCGCGCCGATATCCGCAGATTTCGTAATGATAATTAAAAAAGCCAGCATTTTGGCTCCTGCCCATGGGATGTCGGGAAGCATCATGCGAATTTTAATCAAAAAGCTAAAAAACCACGAAACATAAAGGACTCCGAAAAGCGTTGTTGAAATCCCTACGGTCGCGTTGCTATTATCATTGCGCGCAAATTGCAATAAAAGAATCGTCAAAAAAGCCAAAACAATAAAAAGCAGTTCCCAGTTCTTCGTAAACTCAAAATGCTTGTACGTCGACACCGGGATTAAAATGCCAATCAATATCCCGACATAACTATAAATCGGGATTCCCTTTTTTTTGACCAGATAAAAAAACTCATACAGTCCAGCCGCTGTTAACAAAACAATGACAATAATAAAAAGTTCATCGATCATGATGGCAAGAGCCGTTAAACCGATCATAAAAAACGCGCTGATTATTCTTTGAGAGGACATGGGCACTTATGTTTTTGAAGCAATGTTACCGAAACGACGCTCGCGCGTTTGAAAATCCGCGATGGCTTTTTTTAACTCCTCTTTTGTAAACTCGGGCCAGAATTTTTCCGTAAAATAAAATTCGGCATAGGACAATTGCCATAATAAAAAATTACTGATGCGCTTTTCACCGGACGTGCGGATGAGTAAATCCGGATCCGGCAAGCCTTTTGTATACAGCGAATCGCTCACCAGGTCTTCCGTGATGTGGCTGAGTTTGATCCTGTTATTTTTAACATCCCCGGCGATCTGCTTGATGGCGTCGATTATTTCCGTTCGAGCGCCATAATTGAAGGCTAAATTTAAAACCATCCCCTGATTTTGGACGGTTAAACTTTCAGCCTGTTCAATAACCTTCAAAACCGCCGTCGGGATCCCATCCCGTTGACCGATAAACTTTATTTTGATGCCCGCCTTGCTCAAACTACGCACTTTTTTATTAATGATGATAACGAGCGTGCGCATGAGCATCGAAACTTCATGGCGCGGCCGTGCCCAATTTTCTGTTGAAAAGGTATACAGGGTCAAAACTTTAACACCCATCACACGGGATGCTTCCACGATCTCTTCAACACGCTTGACACCTTCCAGATGGCCGCGGGTCCGCGGAAGATTTCGTTTCTGCGCCCAACGGCCATTGCCATCCATAATAATGGCGATATGTTTTGGGATGCCGGGCATCATTTGAACTTTTGGAACACTGCGTTTTAAAAAAAAGAAATGTTTCAAATGTAGGACTTTCGCGTTTGGCAACTCTCTGGTGTCGTTACGCCCGCCCCGCCGCTTTGCGGCGAAAGCCGCGGGCCGGGGAGGCTAAATTGTTTGAGCTAAAGACGAAGTCCGTCTTCGCTCTTCGAGCTTCGCCGAGACCTCGCCGAAGCTTTAGCGAAGGCGGGCAATCCCTTAAAAAGGTTGCCGCGTCGTCCACCGCCTTCGGCGGAGTCCTCCTCGCAAAGACACAGGGATGGTATTTAACCGCGTAACTCCTAAAATGTTAACTTTCAAAATCACGGCTTCCTATTTGGCAGTGATAGCCGATTTATTTTTAAAGCATTTCTACTGGTGACAGCGATAATCAATGTTCGGGAAAATATTGTCCACTCCTTCGACATGGCTTAACCACGATTCATCAATACGATTGGCTTTGACATCTTCATAAATACGGTTAAACCGCGATAAATGTTCTTTCGTTCTCTTGATGGCATAAGGGGTATGCGTTCCGGTTCCCATGATGAAAGCCCAATCCGAACTTTGCGCCAGCAAAAGTTCACGCAGCGCCTGGTTTAAGGCGCGTTCGGGTAAACCAAAGGTCTGGCGGCCCGCATGAGTTTTGACTAATTCCGTCATCCGCCCGGAGGCTTTATGCAAATGGCGATAAACCCAATCATTGGCCCCCTGCAGCCAAACTTCGCAATATCCTTTATATCCCCAGCTTGACATCGATGGTGTCACGACTTGATTGCGTATATTTTCGTCCAAATATTCAACCGGCGTGATCATGCGGATCATGTCCTGGTCAAAATGAATTTTTCGCATTAAAAATTCCAGCCACAGGGGCCCCTCAAACCACCAATGGCCATAGAGTTCCGCATCGTAAGGAGAAACAATGATCGGCTTCTTCTCCAAAAAGTCATAAAGATGTTCCACCTGGCGATGGCGATTAAAAAGAAAATTCCCGGCATGCGCAGCCGCTTTTTCTCGGGCCAAATGCGGAACGTATGGTTTTTTATCGTTGGTCTCTCCGGTGATTCGATAATATTTCATGCCGGTATGAATGCGAATTCCATCAGGATGAATGTAGGGTTTGATATAATCAAAATCGAGATCAAAACCAACATCCCGGTAAAAATCACGATAATCCCCATCTCCCGGATAACCTTCGACAGAGGACCAAACCTGTTTTGACGATTCGAGGTCGCGGCCGAAACAGGCAACACCCGATTGACAATAAACGGGGGCAAACGTTCCATATTTAGGACGCGGAGTTCCATTTAAAATCCCATGCGCGTCGGAAAAGAAAAACCGGATTCCATTTTCTTTCAAGATCTCATCATGGCCAGGCATAAATCCGCATTCGGGAAGCCAAATTCCTCTCGGGCCGCGGCCAAAAACGCCTTTATAATGCTCCACGGCAACTTTCACTTGAGCCCGAACCGACTCACGACAAACATCCATCAAAGGCAAGAAACCATGCGTGGCAGCGCATGTAATAATTTCCAGATAGCCCCTGTCCTGCATATCTTTAAAACAATGCGATAGATTCTTTCCATACCTCAAAAACGTGCTGCGGGACTGCTTAAAATCATGAAGATACATTTTGGCCAGAGGATGAAAATCATCCTGGCCACGGGTGCGATGAACCTCTTTTTTCGCCAGCTCAATGAGCTTATCGATATGCTTTAAGTATCGATTTTGTAATAACGGATCAGCGAACATCGACAAGAGCGTGGGACTGAGTGTCAATGTTAAGCGAAAATCGACCCTGTCGTTAGCCAATCGTTCAAAAAGGAGTGCCAGCGGAATATAGGTTTCCGTCATGGCCTCATAGAACCAGTCTTCCTCCAAGAAATTCTCGTGCTCAGGATGGCGAATATAAGGCAAGTGTCCATGCAAAACCAAACACAAATAACCTTTTTCCATACCACGTTTCCTTCTTTTGCTTAAAGATGAGCGTTTGTCTTTAAGGTTCGGAATAAATTTTTTAATGGGTTTCCCGGATGACAATCGGCGTGATGGAACGATAGTCGGAATTATCCGCCGGCCTCGCCTCGAGGGGGATAATCTGCTTGCCATTGGGAAGGGCAAACCTTAAGGAAAATGTCCCATCGCCGTTGAGCGCGATCGGTTCTCCGCAAACGGTTACTTTAGCATCTGATTCTGTCGCCCCGTACACCACAAGCTCCGCATCGACAAAAAACAAAAAATTCTTTTGTTTATGATCTTTCCCAAAACCACGAAAAGGCGAACTCAGCGATGTCGGGGAACTGACATTGGGCATTTTCAGCCCTCCCTTTTTCAACTGCTCGATCAACATTTTGCCGCTCGGAGACGAACCGCCAAAACCCAATCCAAATCCCATGCCATAAAGCTGTGCGAATTTATCTTCGGGAATCATCCACTGTTCATCCGTAATCCAGGACGGCCCATCAATGGGTGTCGTGACAACATTGGATCTGATGATGGTTATAAACGTTCCATCGGGAAGACGAAAGCCTAAATCAACGCACCAGGACCGCCCCGCCTCACCGACATCGATGTACCAGGCGCGGGATTCCACGGGAATATCAATATCAAAAAAACGATGCGCGTTTTTCCCGTTAAAATGAATAAAACTGACATCATAAATACGCAGGACAAATCGAGCGCCTTGAAAATGGCTATTAAAACGATTGCGAACGTCATTGAGGGTATGCTGTTTGACTTCCCAGTAGACATAAAGCCACCAGGGATCTCGCACCTGTAAAATCATTTTATCTTCGCGATATTCGTGAGGTAACTGGGTCCCATCGGAGTCATGATGGACATGATGCGCTGTTTGATAAACAGGCTGGGGTTCAGACGTCGGTACAAAGACACTCTTCTTTTCTGCAACAACTTCAACCGCCCCTGGTTTCGCCGGTTTTCTCATAATCCGACGAGACTTCGCGTTCACAACAACTTTTTTGGAACGAATAGCCGCAGCTTTCTTTTTTTGAATCATTTTGGGTTTAACCGTCGCCTTTTTAGGCACCAGAAGGCTTTTTACTTTTCGATGCTTGGGAGCATCTTTCTTCTTTTGAGGCATTTTTAATTTCCCCCGCGATAAGCCATTTTTTTAAAAAATGATCTCTAAAAAACGTCTACGAATAAAAAGGGGGGGATTTGCCCGATCCCCCCGCTTAACTTCTCTTCAAAAAATATTTATACTATCGAACACATATTAACGTAGACTGAAAACTCATTTATCCTGGCGGAGGCTGTGGCGCCTGTTCTGTCGCGGCAGGCGGCACTAAGGCATTCTTGAGTTCTTTTTCTAAAACTTCTTTTAACTTCGTCATCTTATCAAGCTCCGTTTGAGCCTTGGAACTTGCTGCTTTTTCTTTGTCGAAGACCGCCTGGAGATTCTGCGTTTGCGTCTGAGCCACATTTACTTCATTTTCAAGAGAGCGAATTTTTATCAGCGCTTTCTCAAGCTTTTCCTCGGCCACCATCCGACTATAGCGCTCCTGATCAAGGTCTTTCTTTGTTCCGGCCACTTTGCTTCCGGCAAAAAAGACAATGCCCACGCAAATGACAGCAAGCGCGGAAATTAAAATCAACATTTTGTTTTTCAAGGCTACCCCTCCTTCATCTTTTGTGAAGAACTTTTCTGTAAAAAACTACTTTAAATTCTCTTCTTGCGACGTACTGTCAACCGGCTGTGTTATCTTTGCCGGTTCTTTGACTGTCTTTGGCAAAATAACAATTTCAACACGGCGATTTTTCTGACGGTCTTCCGCGGTATCATTTGAGGCAACAGGGTGATATTCACCATAGCCTGTGGCTGCCAAACGGCCTGGCTCAATACCTTGATCACTGACCAGATAATGCAAAACACTGAGTGCCCGATGGGATGATAGCTCCCAGTTTGATTTCCATCCCGAATGCTTGATCGGCACGTTATCCGTATGCCCTTCAATGCCGACATTCAGATCACTGACAGTCGTTTTGAGAACATCCGAAACCCGGGCTAAATGTTCTAAAGCGGATGTTTTTAATTTATCTTTTCCGGAATCAAAAAGGACTTCGGACACAAATGTGATAACAAGGCCCCGCTCTGTCATTTCAACCGTTGCCTGCTTATCGGCTATTTCACTGCGAAGGCGGTCTTCAAGTTCCTGTTTGGCTTTTTCAAGATCGCTGAGTTCGGTTTGCAGGCTAGAATAATCGCTTTTTAATTGGGAGATTTTTTCGATATCTGTACGACGGCCTTTTTGGAAAATAACAGTACATCCCGAGAGGGTGAAACTTAAAATGGTTAATACAATAAGCGTTGTTTGACGCGACCGAACCTTAAACATTTGCTCCTCCTTTTTTATGCAATTCAAATTATCATATGCCAAAATCAAAGTCAAGATTTTTCTGGCAACTTAAACATTTTAAATAAGATACAGCTTAACGAACAATAATTTCATCGCGTTTTGAACCGATGGATATATACTTGATTTTCACCTTTAAGATCTTCTCTAAGTGTTCAACATACTTTCGAGCATTGACGGGTAATTTGGAAAATTTGCGAATCCCGCTTGTTGGCACCTGCCAGCCGGGCATTTCAATGTAGATCGGCTGCGCGCCTTGCAAAACCTCAAAATCGTAGGGAAACTCCTTATAAAGCTTTCCTCTATATCGATAGCCGGTACAGATCTTGATCGTCTTAAGCTCATCTAAAACATCCAATTTCATCATCGCAAGCTCATCGACATGATTGAGAATGATCGCATATCGAACCAAAACGCCGTCAAACCATCCGCAACGACGAGGCCGGCCGGTTGTCGATCCAAATTCTTTCCCTTTAGTGCGAATCTCTTCCTCAAAATCAGCTTTAAACTCAGTTGGGAACGGCCCTTCTCCCACGCGGGTTGTATACGCTTTAACAGCCGCAATGACCTTGTCAATACGCGTCGGTGAAACACCACAACCCGAACAGACTCCGCCCGCGGTTGAATTTGAGGACGTCACGAAAGGGTATGTTCCGAAATCGATATCCAAAAAAGTTCCCTGCGCCCCTTCGAAAAGAATTGATTTCTTGTGATCGATCGCTTCATTTAAAAACAGGGCCGTGTCGCAAATATACGGTTTCATCTTTTTACCATGTTCTAAATACTCAGGATAAATACCACCAAATGTAAAATCGTTACGGCCATAAACTTTATTGAAAATTTCATTCTTTTCCGTCAAATTATCTTCCAGTTTGGCTTTTAAAACACGCGGATTTAAGAGATCCACCATGCGAATTCCGCAGCGCGTAAATTTATCAGCATAGCAGGGGCCAATCCCCCGGCCCGTCGTCCCGATCTTGTTCTTGCGAATCGACTCGCGCAACCCATCCAGGACACGGTGATAAGGCATGACGACGTGGGCGTTTAAGGCAATCCTGAGCCGTGAGGCGGACATCTTTATTTTTCGTTTCTTGAGCATATCAATTTCCGAAAGCAAAGCTTTGGGATCAATCACAACACCATTGCCGATCACACATGTCTTATCTTCATGCAAGATCGCAGAAGGAATCAGATGAAAAATATATTTTTCATCCCCCGCCATAACGGTGTGCCCCGCATTGTTTCCACCCTGATAACGAACGGTAATATCGGTATCCTTGGAAAGAATATCGATCAGCTTTCCTTTTCCTTCATCACCCCATTGTGCCCCAATCACGACAATATTCATCAATTGCTATCCTTGTGATATCCTTGTAAATGCAAATAAAAGCCCAAAACCTACCCCCAAAAACATTGCCGAGAAAATGATTTTTATCTTTGAAAAATTGCGCTCACCCATGCCAACCCATTGATTTAAACGGCTGCGTTTTAACATCCAGAGAAACAGGAACAACAGTGGCAACACCGTCGTAATCGTATAAAGGATGATCCCTGCAGCCACCATTTGCCTTTGCCCTGTTGCGCCCAAGATTGTCGAAAAATGAGGAAAATAAATCTTGCCAAACCATATTGATTTCAACAGGGACGCCATAAAACCGCCTAAGATCGCCGCGAACATAAGGCGAAGAGTGACGAAATAAACATGGCCCTGAACCGGCATAGAAGATAGGTTGGCTCTATAAAGAGGCATTTTAAGGCGAACGTCGTCAGGATTTTTTGTTTTTAAATAATTCCACCAGTCGGCGAGATTCAAAACTCCTAAACCCACGGATAATGCCCCCAGAAACATCAAAACAACACGTGCCATCAAAGAAAACATTTCCAATTGCCGAAATCCCTCAAAATATCCAAACTGAAGAAAAAGTGTTGTCAGAAAAAAACTCCCGACAAAAAATGCGCCACCGACCGTTATTGAAAACCGGGGGCATGCCCTAAAGGTAAAAAAAGCGACAAAGAATAGCAGCACCGTAAGCCCGCAGGGGTCAAAAGCATCCATAATTCCCGCCCAGGCAAACGACAACCACTCTGAATACGGCGACAACTGCTCCATCAAGTGGGGGGACATGAACGTCTAGACCTTAATAAGTTTAACGAAAAGGATGTCTTTGGTTTTACGAAGTTTTTCGAGGACTTTGTCAGAAACTTCACTATCGACATTGACGACGCTGATGGCAACGCCGCCTTCGGATTCGCGCCCCAGGGTGATACCGGCAATGTTGATATCGTCCCCGGACAAAATGGTTCCGATCGCCCCCACTATGCCCGGCTTATCATTATTATTAATGAACAACATATAACCGTTGGGCGTGACCTCGACGTAGTTGCTGTTGATTTTCACAATGCGCGGTTGTTTATTGCCGGAAAGAGTTCCCCAGAGAGAAAATGTTTCTTTGTCTGTCTTCACTTTAAGGCTGACGAGATTAACAAATTCCTCTTCTTTTGTGGATTGGACTTCTTCAACTTTTATAGCCCTTTCCTTGGCCACCTCCACGGCATTAATAAAATTAACGGTGTCCCCGAGAATGGGGGACAAAAGCCCGTAGACCATCGACATCGAAACCGGCGTGACCCTGTATTGTATGATCGAACCGCTGTACGTGATTTTGATTTCCTGCATGCGGCCCTGAATAAGTTGTCCGGCGAAACGGCCCATGCGTTCACCCAGACTAATGTAGGGCTCTAAAATTTTATACGCGGCGGCATCAACCGACGGAAAGTTCGCGGCATTGACAATGCCTTTGCCAAGCAAGGCATTGCGAACGGTCTCGGCGATTTCGATAGCGACATTGACCTGCGCTTCTGAGGTCGATGCGCCCAAATGCGGCGTCACAATGCCATTGTCGAATTTTAAAAGCGGGTGATCCGCCGGCAGTGGTTCTTCTTCAAAAACATCCAGCGCAAAGCCGGCAATTTTACCTTCTTTCGCCGCTTTCGCGAGGGCCGCTTCATCAATAATCCCGCCGCGCGCGCAGTTGACAATACGCACGCCTTTTTTCATCAGGGCAAATTCTTTATCAGAAATGAGATTTTTTGTTTCTGTGCTTTTGGGTGTGTGGATCGTGATGTAGTCGGCGCGCGTATAAATATCCTTTAACTCAACCATCTCCACTTCCATCTTTGAGGCGATCTCCATCGATATGAATGGATCATAGGCGATGATTTTCATGCCGAATGATCTGGCCATGCGCGCAACGGCCGAACCGATGCGGCCCAAACCCACAATACCGATCGTTTTTCCGCTTAACTCAACGCCCATAAATTTAGCGCGTTCCCACTTGCCGCTTTTTAAAGACGCGTGGGCCTGCGGGATGTTGCGGGTGAGTGCCAGGATCATACTCATGGTATGTTCTGCCGTCGAAGTTGTGTTGCCGGCGGGCGTGTTCATGGCAACAATGCCTTTTTTCGTCGCCGCTGGCAAATCCACATTATCAAGGCCGACACCGGCACGGCCGATAAATTTCAACTTATCGGCAGCTTCAATAATATCCGCGGTCACTGTCGTACCGCTGCGGATAATCAAAGCATCATAATCCTTAATAATGGATTTTAGTTCCTCAGGCTTGATGCCGTATTTGCAATCAACCTGAAATTCTTTGACGGCTTTGAGTATGGAAACGCCTTCTTCCGCCAATTTGTCACTGATTAAAATCTTGTACATTGTTTCCCTGCCATTTCTTGTTTTCGTGCCTTTGTGAACGTTTTCCCGACCTGCGTCTTAAGTTGTGTCATTGCGAGCGGCTGAAAGCCTTTTTGCCGTCAGGCGGAAGCGAAGCAATCTCGAAGTTTTAATTGATAATTAGTTTCGGGATTGCTTCGGCCAAAAAACGGCCTCGCAAAGACAAGAAGTTAACTATTAAAAACTTTCTGGGCGGCGGCAACGCCGGCGCCCAATTCAAATTTATACCCCATCTCTTTTAAAACTTTTTCCAAAACGGCAATACCGGTTAACATATCATATTCATCCAAACAGCCCATGTGCGCGATGCGAACGATTTTCCCTTTAAGCTCTTCACCCTGACCACCGGCCATCGTAATGCCGTGCGTATCGCGCATGGTCTTGACAAGTTTTTCACCGTCAATCCCTTCCGGGACACGAATCGCGGTCACGGCATTCGACAATGCTGATTCTTCGGCTAATAATTTTAACCCCATTGCCTTTGCGGCCGCGCGAACACCTTTGGCCAGACGGATATCATGCGCCAGCCATCTTTCCAGACCGTCGGCTTTGATCATCTTGATACTTTCATTGAGCGCGCAAATAATCCCGATGGCAGGTGTAAACGGAGTGTCCGTACTCGCCGCGGCTTTTTTGGCTTTCTTCAGATCAAAATAATATTTTGGCGCCGTTGATTGATCAATCAGGCCCTGCGCTTTTTTGCTCACCGAAATAAATCCCAGTCCCGGTGGAAGCATGAGCCCTTTCTGTGATCCTGAGACAACAACATCCACATTCCAATTGTCTGTTTGCAAATCCGTTGCCGCCAAACCGCTCACGGCATCAACAACCAAAACAGCGGAAGAATTTTTAACCACCTCGCCGATCGCTTTGACACGGGTATCCACACCTGTTGAGGTTTCCGCGAGCGTAATAAAAACGGCCTTGATATCTTTATGGGTGTCTAAAATTTTTTGGATCGGGCCGGGTTGAACCGATTGTCCCCACCGGACTTTAACAACTTCCGCTTTCATGCCATAGGCTTTGCAAAGCTCGGTCCAGCGTTCACCGAATTTTCCGCCCTCCACACAAATGGCTTTATCCCCGGGAGAAAGAAGATTGCAAACCGCCGCCTCCATCGCCCCCGTCCCTGATGACGTCAAAATATAAACGTCATTTTGGGTTTGAAAAATGTACTTTAAACCTTCCACCGCCTCTTTAAGAATCGTTTGAAATTGCGGCGTACGGTGATGAATGATCGGTTCGCCCAAAACCGCACCGACCTTCGGCGGGATCTGTGTCGGGCCCGGCGTTAAAAGCAAATTGCGTTTCATGGTCTTGCCCTTCGTTTATCGTAGAGACAATTCATGAATTGCCTCTACCCTTTACTTTTTATTGCTGAGAATAACCTCGTCGATCAAACCGTATTCTTTCGCTTCATAGGCTGACATAAAGAAATCTCTGTCGGAATCTTTTTGGATCCGATCCAGGGGTTTACCGGTGTGTTTGGATAAAATCTTATTGAGATCGTCTTTCATGCGCAAAATTTCTTTGGCCTGAATGGAAATATCGGTCGCCTGCCCCTGAAAGCCGCCCCAGGGCTGATGGATCATGACACGCGAAAAGGGAAGCGCAAATCGTTTTCCCCTGGTGCCGGCTGTCAAAAGAACAGCGCCCATGCTGGCGGCCTGTCCCATACAAAAAGTCGATACATCGGGCTTAACAAATTGTATCGTGTCATAAATAGCCAATCCTGCCGTCACCGAACCGCCCGGCGAATTGATATAGATACTGATGTCTTTCGTCGCGTCTTCCGATTGTAAAAACAAAAGCTGGGCAATAATGAGGTTGGCAATCATATCATCAATGGCCGTGCCGATAAAAATGATCCTCTCTTTGAGAAGCCGGGAATAAATGTCATAGGCGCGTTCGCCGTGGCCGCTTTTTTCGATAACAATCGGAACAAGGGTTTGGGATTTGACGTTCATGTTGTTCTCCTTCAATGTTACCCTAATATTTTGTCCCGCCCTGTCTGCCGACCCCCGGCTTCGCCGCGAGGCGAGCAGGCAGGCAATGGCGGGACAAAATCCGGGGTTATTTTGCTTTTGTCACTTCTTGCGTGGTCCACTGCGCTTCTTTTAACAAAAACCCGAGTACTTT
>Ga0209515_10003214_pt1 | contig 23777 bp, 18 predicted proteins | sample Subgroupgradi54m_FD_187454 | JGI IMG/M metagenome (GOLD analysis project Ga0209515, IMG submission 187454) | Subsurface groundwater microbial communities from S. Glens Falls, New York, USA - GMW60B uncontaminated upgradient, 5.4 m (SPAdes)... ... | reverse complement strand
CGCAACAATTCTTGTTCTAAAATTTTGTTGTAGGAGGAAATAACAACTGCATCGGGGGATGTTTTTAAGACCAGCTCGTGTATTTCTTTATTTGAATTTGTTTTATGGATTGGAATTTTATATTCTTGTGCTAATTGTTCAACTGGAAAAGGGGCACCGTCGTCTGTTTGGGGAGGAATAACTATCCAAGGGACAGAAAAATTCTTCATCAACCCTTTTAATGCATGGGGAGCTGTATTACCATAGGCTAATAAACCAACTGTGTTCATAGTAATTACTATTCATTATACACCTCTTAACAATTTCTGTGATACTACAGTTTCTTTCCCTTTATTTTTTTATTCGACCAGTGGCGTTCATAATTTTTTGTCTCTTCGAATGTATAATGTCCTTGCACTATTTTCGTATAGTAATTTTTAAAATCTTTCTTCTTTTTTATATTTGTCCACCATGATTTATTTCTCTTGTACCATACAACCAACTCTTTCATCGCCTGAGAATGCATATATTTTCGCTCCCACCCAAGCTCTTTTGTAATCTTTGTGTGGTCTGGAGAATACCTAAAATCAGGCCCCGGTCTATCCTGCACAAATGTTATGTATTTGTTCGGGTCAAGTCCAAAAAGCTTTGCTATGGTATCTATTACATCCAATGTTGATTTTTCCTCTCCTGTGACATTGTAAATTTCAAAATCTTTTCCTTTATGCATTACAAGATCTAATGCATTACAAAAATCCAATACATGCAACCAACTCCTTATGTGGTTTCCTTTTCCATGTACCGGGGTTTTCTTTTTTTCAAGCAAGTTGGTAATAATTAGAGCATGAAGTTTTTCTGGATATTGGTGAGTACCATAATTATTTGAGCTTCGAAGTATTATTGCCGGCATTTTATGTGTTTTAATATACGACTGTACCATAAGATCTGCGCTTGCTTTTGATGCAGAATAAGGATTAACCGGTTGCAAGGGATATTTTTCATCTGAATGAATTCCAGGCGGAATATCCCCATACACTTCATCTGTTGAGATATAAATGTACCGCGGAATTTTAGCTGACCGAAGAGTATCTAATAATACGTATGCACCTTGAATGTTTGTTCTGATAAACTCCACAGCATCATGAATTGACCTATCAACATGACTTTCTGCAGCAAAGTTAACTACCACATCAAAATTTTCTCTTTTGAAAAGCTCTTGCAAAAGCATCTTGTTATTAATGTCACTCTTAATAAAAAAATACCGTTTTTTATTTTTTGGGAGTTTCTTTTCTTGACTTTCTATATCTTTTAAATTTTCTAAATTACCAGCATAGGTGAGAAGATCCAGATTGTATATTATATAGTCAGGATATTTATTATAAATATGACGGATAAAATGCGATCCCATAAAACCACATCCTCCACATATAAGTATTTTCTTCTGTTTAGTATTCATAATTAAATAATGTTAATTGTATCTCCAACAGGAATAATAAATTTTCCTCCATTTTTTCTAAACTTTTTTTCTTTTTCTAAAATAGGCTTTGTGTAATTCCATGCTAAAAGCAAATAATACTCAGGCAAATGCGACTCTGCATACGCTCTATCAACAATTGGAATATGCATTCCGGGAGAATAGAAACCCTGCTTTGAAGGAAGATCTTCTAAAGCATACTCCAATACTTCTTTTCCAATTTTGTAGTAGTTAAGAAGCGTATTTCCTTTTGCAGGCGCTCCATATGCCGCAATTCTTTTATTCTTTTTCTTAAGTGCATTAAGCACTTTCAAAAGTTTCATTTTTGAATTCTCTACTCTTTTAGCAAGCTTAAGATAACTTGCCTTTTTGTTGAGACCATACACGAGTTCTTTTTTAACATACTTTGAAACATTGTTGCTAATGACATACTCCCCTTTATGACCAACGAAGACTCGAATAGATATTCCATGGATAGGAATAACTTTTACATCAAATATCTCAAGATCAAACATATCAAATAGTTTTATGAGTGGACGAACAGCAAGATACGATAGATGCTCATGATAAATTGTATCAAATGTTAAATTATCAAACATGTCAATAAGATAGGGTGCTTCAAAAACAAAAACACCTTTTTGATCAAGAAGCTGCTTAATTCCTTTACAAAGATCATGATAATCATCAATATGTGCTACGACATTATTTGCAAGAACAGCTTTGGCTTTACCATACTTTTTAACAATATTCCTGGCCTCAGCCTCACTAAAAAATTCACAAACAGTAGGAATCCCTATAGACTGTGCAGTTTTAGCAATATTTCTTGCCGGCTCAATTCCAAGAATGCGAAACTTTTTTTCTTTAAAAAACTTCAATAAAATGCCATCATTACTTGCTATTTCTACAACTAAATCTGAGCTCTTTTTTAGATATTTTTCTATAACATATTCTGCATACTGCTTAAAATGAGTTGATATTTTAGGCATTCCAGAAGTAAAGTATACATAATTTCTAAATAGCTCCTCTTTGCTCACAACAACAGACAATTGTGCTAGATTACAGGAGCTGCAGACATATACATCGAGAGGATAGTACTTTTCTTTATTTTTAAGATCTTCTTTTTTCAGAAGAGCGTTTGCAAGGGGTTGTGATCCTAAAGAAATAAATTGAGTAAGTTTATCTGACTTACAAATCCGGCACTTTGTGTTGGCTTTATACATAAAGTATTGATTTTTGAATTAGTTTATAATACAAAACTGTGGCTAAAAAAGCAAGGCAAGATTCTTTTATACTGAGGGAAGATCAATCCGAACAGTATCATTCTCATACGCTTCCTGGTCTCTTTTCTCTGATGTTATGGCTAAAAAAACACTATCTTCAATAAATTCAACTGAATGACCAATCATTGGACGGGACAAAACTAAATCCCCTGATTTAAGTATTACAGTTTCTATTTTTGCATTAGGATTTGACATATCTTTTTCTGAGTATTTAAACTTTCCCGAAAGACAATAAATATAATGGGTATCTTTTTTATGGAAATGATTTGCCCTTTTTGTTCCCGCTTTACTGGTAATATATAAAACTGTACGGATTTGATACGTGTCTTGATCTATAATCCGAGTAATTTCACCACGGTTATCGATAAATTCTGGTTTTGGTTTTACAATCTGTATTGGCATGCGTATGTAGTATATAAAAGGGAATGGAGTATTGTCAATTAAATTGGGAGTATTGTTTATTATTTTCTCCAGAAGTTAATTTTTTAAAATTATCGATCAAAAATTTTCTTCCTTTAACATTTTTTAAAAATGAAAAAATAATAGTATCAACCAATAGTAGTGTAATTGGTGCTTCTAACAGATAAAGCACGTTTCTGTGCTTTACCAATCTATAGAGCGAAAATAGAAATATTGGAAAGAATAGATTTGCTGATATAACTAATATTGCAGTCTTTATAATGTCTTTAAAATTTGTTAAATCAACCCATTTAAACTGGCTCGATTTTGTCGTTTCCATGGTATTATATTTTAGATAACTCCTCTTTATATTTCTCATTCTTTTTCCGAGAAGATGTCTAAGGTTGTCGGCGTGGAAATGATAATAACCGGCCGCTGGAACATAGCCAAATCTTGTATATCCTTCTTTAACAAGTAAAATTAAATTACCCATATCATAGTAGATTTTTTGTTTTTCAATTATCTTACGCATAATACTTACACGATATAATCCATGAGTCTGGGGAGGTATTCTGTCTTCTGAATATTGACAAATATAATATCCGTTTTTCTTCTCTTTTTCTACCTGATCAAACCCTATGGAAAAAAACTGGTAAACTAAATCCCTTTGTAAGGGATCTAAATTAAGATATTTTGTTACTAATGAATCATTTGGATGCGAGTAATATCTTGTAAATGCCGCGGGCATATTTGGGTTTTCCATAAGGGGTTTTACCATTTGCCTAAACCAATCCTTACCCCGAAACTGCATATCAGCCCCCACAGCGGTAAAAAAATCACCCGTTGCGTTATTAAAACCAATTGTTGCCGACAAATCACCATCTCTTTTTCCATTGTGAAGAATTTTTACCGGGAACTTTTTTACAATTTCTAGTGTTCTGTCTGTTGAGTTGTCATCAACGACTATTACTTCTAATCTGTCTTTTGGATAATCCTGAGCAAATATAGAGGTAAGTGAACCTTCAATATTTCTTTCCTCGTTATAGGTAAATACACAGTAGGAGATTTTTGGTAATTTACTGACCATAAAATTTACTTCTTTGAGTTGGCTTTGCTTTTTTCATGTAAGGCAAACATTTGTGGATATATGTTTTTATAAAAATACTTATTACTCAATTTCATTACATTTTTTAGCATGCTTGTATAATTTGCGTTTATCTCTTTAATTGCATCAACAAGTTGTTGTGAATCTCCGTATTTTACTATTACCCCTGCTTTACATGCTTCTACCTCCTCTGAAAATTCATGAACTTTTGTTGCAATAATTGGTAACCCAAGACTAATATATTTTTTCATTTTTGCTGAGTCAGCGTAATATGATACGTTGCTTGGATCTGGCATGTAGGGGGCAATACCAATGGTGCTCTCAGAAATCACCTTTTCTACTTCTTCTTCTGTAATATATCCATGAAAATTAAACGTTACGCCAGATCCTTTTGCTCTCTCCTTAAAATATTCTCCATCAGGACCAGGACCTATAATTTCGATCACAAGCCCAGGAAAGTTTTTGGACAAAAGATCGGCACTATCAAAAATGTAATCAAGCCCCATACTTTTTTTTAGTACGCCTAAAAAGCAAAGCCTGATTGGTTCATGATTTTTTTTATTGATAATATGAGTAACATTTTTGGCAGTAGCTGCTGGTATGAGCATTGGTTTGTAATCTTTTGGTAACAAATTGTTTTTTTTCCATACATCTACTATCCGGTTATTGTGAAAAGTTAGAACGTCTGAAGCTGTTGTTTTCTTTTCAAACTGCCAATAAAGCCATCGCATTGTTTGAATCATTTTATTTTTATGGTTGATTGGATAATAATCACAGACCCAGTATATTGTCTTGGTGACTAAACCAAGTCTTCTTAAGACTAAACCAACCCACGCAGTAAAACCATTAACTGTAAAATAAATGTCTAACATGCCATATTCTTTTTCTAGTCTTTTGCACTGCCATACTATTTGAAAAAGATTTAATAAAGACCTAACAGGAATACTTGTAAACACAAATCGAGTAGAGGTGGGCAAATAATACAGGTGAATTTCTTTCTTTATTTTCTTGTTTTCATACACTGTTATTTTATTGGTTTTTTGATTTTTTCCTAAGTTATGGTGTCCGATTGAAAAAAGAAAAACATATTTGTATTCCTCAGTTAAAAAGTCTAATATATTTGCTTGATTTTCGTAAGGAGAATAGTTTACATAAACAATTTTTTTATCTTTCACACTTTATTCTCCATCTAGACACAGAGTTATTTTAAATTAATGCTTTCATAAAGGCAAGACGGATTTTGTATACTTGTCTGTAAAGTTGGTATCGTTTATAATTCTTTGTGTTTGTATTATGGCTAATAATAAAATCTTTATTGCCGGCGGAACAGGCTTCTTGGGTAAAAGGCTTATAAAAAAACTGAAAGAAAAAAAACTCCCTTTTGTAACGACTTCTCTAAGCATGGGAGTGGATTTTCGAGATCTAAAACAAACATTAGATTTTTTAAAAAAAAACAAACCAAATGTTATTATCCATGCAGCAGGACAAGTAGGTGGAATTAAGTACGGAATAGACCATGCAGGAGAGATGTACTACAATAACATTTTAATTTCTACAAATCTTATTGAAGCATCCCGCTTAACAAATGTTAAAAAATTTATTAGCCCCATCGCCAATTGTGCATATCCAAACGTCGTAAGTCGAGATTTTAAGGAGGAAGAATTTTGGAATGGCCCTTTACATGAGTCAGTGTTGGTTTATGGACTCGTCCGTAAAGCCCAATGGGCACAAACGTGGGCATACAACAGACAATACGGAATGGACTTTATAAACTTAATACTTCCAAATATGTATGGCCCTGAAGATTACTTTGACGCCGTACGATCCCATGCGCTGGGCGCAATCTTAACTAAAATAGTTACAGCGAAAACAGATAAAACTCCTCATGTCACTATTTGGGGATCAGGAAAACCAATACGAGAATGGCTCTATGTTGATGACGGTGCAGAAGCACTGCTACGAGCAATTGACATTAACCATCCAATCGATCCTATTAATATTGGCGTTGATAAAGGAATTTCTATAGCAGAATTGTCTCTTTTAATTAAAGATATAGTTGGGTATGAAGGAGAATTAATTTTTGATACAACAAAACCCGATGGAGCACCATATAAAGTTATGAACGCTGAAAAATGCAAACAGATTTTTAAATGGCTTCCCCAAACAGACCTACGAGATGGCATTGAAAAAACATACGAGTGGTATAGAAAATATATTCTTTAAATTTGACACTTTCCGCTGCCTGGACAAAGATCTCTCAACTTGTTATAATCTGAAAATTAATGAAAAAAGTAAAAACAACATTTGGGACAAATGGAAGTATTTCTGTTACAGAGTGTCAGATTTGTTCAGGTTCTAACTTAGAAACAATCCTCTCTTTAGGCTATATTCCCCCTGTTAGTACATCTCAAGAAATTAATAAGGCAAAAGGTCAAATGCATTATCCAACAGATCTTCTTTATTGCTCCACATGCCATCTTGTACAAATCGGCGTTATTGTTGACCCCAAAATTCTCTTCCAACCTGAATATACATATACCAGTAGCACAACACGCGTACTCCGAGAAAATTTTATGGAGCTCTACAAAGAAAGTAGTGGTCTCATTAGTATGAAAAAAAAAGATCTTGTTGTCGATATCGGATCAAACGACGGAAACTTATTAAGCAATTTTAAAGACAACCATAGAGTTTTAGGTATTACTCCAGAAAATGAAGGAAAGACGGCAATTAAAAGAGGTATACCAACAGTTATCGATTTCTTTAATACTCCCGTGGTAAAAAACGTCATTAAAAAACATGGGAAAGCAAAAGTTGTTACTGCAACCAATGTATTTGCTCACATAGAAGATGTGGATACAGTTGTAAAAAATATTTTAAGTCTTTTGCAAACAGATGGGGTTTTTATATCAGAGTCACATTATGTTATGCCACTTCTCAAAACCCTTCAGTACGACACGATATATCACGAACATCTCCGATATTATTCTTTACACAGCATACAATACTTACTAGAACAACATGGTTTAGAAATTTTTCATGCTAAACAAATTCCAACTCATGGAGGATCAATACGAGTATATGCAAGCCGAAAGGGAAAATATCCTGTTAAAGATTCCGTTTTGAAAATATTGCAAGATGAAAAAAAACTAATTTCAGACAAAAAACTTTTTGCAGCGTTTAGAGAAAGTGTTATTGCTTCAAAACTGCAGCTCTACGCAATCTTAAACAAAATCAGAAAAAGTAAGAAAAAGGTATATGGAATAAGCGCCCCTGCTCGTTCCACAACATTAATACATTACACTGGACTTGATGAGACTTTATTGGAATGTGTCGTAGAAATTGCAGGATCAAATAAAATCGGTAAATATATTCCTGGAACGCTTATTCCTGTATATGAAGAAGGGAAATTAATAAAAGATCAACCTGAGTATGCATTACTCCTTTCCTGGCATATAGCCAAAGAGTTAATGCCAAAACTAAAAAAGATTGGATATAAAGGCGATTTTATCGTACCACTCCCAATTCCTAAAGTAGTAAAGAACAAAGAGGTTTAGGAATTGGCAGTTCTATTCTTTATAGTGTCCGCTGCAAACTCTTTCAAGCTTATATCTATAGTATGCAGTATTCCTTCTCCATATTCTTTTTGAAATTTTGAAACATCAAGCCAACAATAGTGTGATCTTAAGGCCAGTTTGTCTTTTAGAAATGAGTCGAGTTTCACTGGTGTTAGTAAATGTGTATCAAGTTCTAAAATCTTTGCCAAACGTTTTACAATATTGTAATTACTATCAAAATCGGTTGCTCCAAGATGATAAACCCCAGATGCCTCAGTATCAACAAGTTTTAACAACGCATCAGTTAAATAAGGCATATATAAGGGATTAATAATCTGATCGACTATTCCTGTAAAATTTTCATTCTTAGATAATTTATTAACTGCTTTCCTTGCAAAATCAGTTTTTTTGTCGTAATAAAAGTTAAAAGGACAGATTATTCTAATAACTGCGTTGCGATCCGAATGCTTAAGTATTACTTCTTCACCTGCTACTTTTGTTTTTCCATACACAGAAAAGGGATCTGGACTGTCTTCTTCTTTATAAGGAGAGTTTTTTCTATTGCCTCGAAAAACAGCATCTGTAGATAAATAATAAACAGGAATATGTAAAATAGCTGCTTCAGATGCGATCACTCCTGGCGCTTTTGTGTTTAACAAACTTGCTAGTTTGGGGTCTTCCTCACACCTATCAACGCTTGCAAGCCCTGTGGCATATATAATTAGATCAGGTTTTGTTTGTAATATGTTTTCTTTTAATTGATGGACGTCTGTTATATCTACTTCTGTATGTGTAGGCGATACGATCGTATATATATCTTTAAACGCATCAACTATCTCAGATCCAACAAAACCTGTCCCTCCATACAATAATATTTTTTTATTTCCTTTCATCATCAAACTATATACTACTTTAGCTTTGCTTCACTTGCAAGCTACAGTAATGTTCTAGTTGTGTTTCTACAGAAAAATTAGATATAATCGCTGTACGCTTCAAACAAACACATGAAAAAGATTTTACTTGTATCTCACAATAGCGGTGCCCCCGGAGGTCCGGTTGATAAATTGTATGAGTATCTTAAAAAAGATCACGAAGTATTTATAATTAGACATCCATTATTTCCAAAAAGCAATCTTGAAAGTACTGTTAAGTTCGAGGATGTAAAATTGCAATTTAAACTTCCGGCATTGATTCAATATCCAATAGAAGGAATTATTACGAGTTTTATTCTCCTTTTAAAATTAAAAAGACGTCCTACAGTTGATTTAACCATAAGCTTTGATCCGCTAGCCTACATGAATATCTATCTTTTTTCAATTATTTATAAATCAAGAAAAAACGTGTATTACAACTTAGATTTTTCTCGGCAACGGTTCAAAAACACACTTATGAATTTTATATATAACCAAGCAAACATAATTTCCTATAAAACCTGTACTTATTTTTTTTGTCTCAGTGACACTATTATTAAAGATTTGGACCCTAAAAACCTAAATCGGAAAAAAAACTTTGTAATACCACAAACGGTAATATTAATAAATAATAATCAGAAGAAAAAGAAAAACTCACTTATATATGCTGGGGCAATTGGGGAAAACATAAACTTTGATTTCCTTTTAGAGGCACTTGTTCTATTAAAAAAAGAAAAAATTCCTTATATACTGGATATTTACGGTCACGAAAACGATAATGGTTTGTTACGGCTTAAAATCAAACAATATAATCTTGAAAAAAATATATTTCTAAAAGGCCCTCAAGATCTTGTAAAACTTACTCAAAAGATTATCCCACAGTATATGATTGGGCTTTCCCCGTATAGAACAAAAGGAGATCCATTGGCACCGGATTATATGTTTACAAACAAAAATCTCACAGCAAAAATTGTAGATTATATTGTTGCAGGCGTTCCTGTAATTGCAACAAAAATAAATGCAGCGTTTGATAATATAGAATCTAAGAGGTTTGGCATATTAGCCAATGATCCAAAGGATTGGCATTATGCAATAAAGATGCTTTTAACAGATAAAAAGTTATATAATGAGTATCGACTGAATGGACTAAGCTATGCTAAAAAATATGACGAAAATACTATTTTTTCGCCCATTTTTAAAAAAATATTGTAGCTTAAGTTCGTAATTGATTTATAACAATTTCTAATCCTTCTTCCAAAGAAACCTCTGGACGCCAATTGAGAAGGTATCTTAGTTTTTTAGGACAATTATAAATTGATTGATTCACAAAATTTTTTTCTTTGTTTATACTAACTGTCTTTTTAGATATCTTTGTAATAATTTTAAGTAATTCATTTAGCGATATTTTAGAGCCAGAACAAACATCATATGTTTCAGTCTTTTCTGAATTGCATCTAAAAGATTCTACTAATGCGTTAATTGCATCATCAACATATAAATAATCTCTTTCTTGCGTGCCATCCCCATGGAGTGTAATCGGCTCTCCTTTTTTTACCAAATACACAAAGGTTGTAAGAGCGGAATGTCTAAATGGCTTTGCTCCTAATCCGTAAATATTTGAAAATCTAAGAATAACACTTTTAAATTTGTGTTTACTTGCATGCTCACGAATTAATTCTTCAGCAATTTTTTTCGATAAACCAAAAATATCATGCTTCTGATATACACCAAACGAAGAGGCGAATATAAATTTTATGTTTTTGTTATACGCAATAATTGCATCCAGAAGAGTTTTAGTTCCTAAAATATTTACTCGTAACGCATCTTCTAAATCTCCATCTTTGTTTACTCCCGCCAAATGAACAATAATATCATTTTTTGATACAAAATTTTTTAATGATGAAGCATTAAATAAATTATGTTCTTTGCGATCAAATATTGAAAATGTAATTTTTCGTTTTCTTAATTCTTTTATTAAGTGTTTACCCAAAAAACCAGATGACCCAGTAATACCTACATTCATATACGTTTAATAAAAAATAGCTTAATTCCCCAAATAATGCATCCAAGAAGAAAAATGAAGGATACTGCAAGACCTAGATAAAATGCTCTTTGTTGTGTCATCTCAATAATTAGTTCATAGTTTTGTGCGCCTGCAGTATCTGCTGGAGTGATATACCACGCGTTCGCATAGCCATTGATTTGAAAATGATTACTCTCGTTAATACTTATCATTCGAAGTGTTTCAAAAGTATTGGTATCAAAAAATATGTTTTTGTGCCGACCTTCCTGCACATCCCCATTAAAATAACTCCGTATTACTTCCCCTGTTTTTGTTGAATGAGTCTTGCCAATAAAAGCCTTCCAGTTTGGATTGAATGCTTCAGAAAACACCAGAACAAATGGTCTATGAACATCAAATATTTTAACTTGATATTTCGTGGGATTTATTTTTTCAATGTAAATCTTGGGTAATTTAGTTTTGGCTTGCCCTGAGTTTATCGAAGGGTTTTTTTGTTTACATAACTCATATAAAATTACATTCTTGCAGGATTGTCTATCCATATATGCCATTCGAGTATCTATTGGATCTAATAAATAAGGAAAAAAAGATGAAGCGCTTTCAAATTGGGGATGAAACTTTGGGTTATTATCATAAGTTATAAATGAGTCAGACACATAGAAATGAGGCAGAAAATTTTGGTCATCAATCTCATATATGGCATATGGCCCTTTTTCATATACCTTCTTGTTTGATAGCTTGCTGACAAACTCTTTGTATCCCTTCTGATCATTTGGGAAATATTTACGCATGTATTCAAAGGGGAAAGTTGGAATTGCTGAATCATAAATCAATGGATCTTTGTTGTAAAAGATGTATCGAATATTTAATAACCCTAACATGCGCTTGATTGCTGCATAGTCTTTTTTTTGTGCTAACTTCTTAAAAGCTTCGCTAAATGGGGCAACATTTACATATCCTGCAAAATCCTTCTTTCCAGCCAGAAAAGCAATTGTCGATAAACCACTATATGCCCCATTGTTTGTTCCATGAACTACCTGATAATTGTAGTCTGAAAAAGGTAATGTTAAGATTTTTGCATCATCCGGCAAAGATTTTATATATCTAAGTATTTCTTCATACTTTGGGTCCATAATTATCGTGTTTTTTACTTCTGGCGCTCGATAAAGGACTTTTATTACCAAAGATCCATTAATAAAGGGCCACGCACTTATTACAAAACACAATCCAATCGCAAGGGATAAAACTAAAACATACTTCCTGGAAAGTTTTAATAGAACAAGAAAAAGAGCTTGTCCAAAAAGGAGGGCGTAGAAAAATGAAAATACAGACAACCATTGAAAAATAAAATTGCGGAACATGGAAAACGCTGGAACATACAGAAAGAGTAATGTGTAAAATTTTACTCCTATATCTCCTATTTTCGCTGACAATAAATACAAGGTAATTAAAAAGAATAAACCGGTAAGTAAGAATGTTTTTTTTGATTTGTTGAAAAGAAAACCAAGTATTACGATAAATGGGGCAATAGAAATTAATGGCAGGTATTCTATGAATGATGGGAGAAAAATATTATTACTTAAACTGGCAGACGGTAATACTCCAAAGAAATAATTAAGCTGAGACACAATAACTTCCTTATTAAAAATCCTCGTATTTGTATTACTTCCTACATCAAACAAGCTTTTTACAGCAGGAAATAGATGAAAAAGGTGCAATCCAAAAAATATAAATAATCCCAATAAAATCCCTTTCCATGGCAATTTTATCTTCCGAATACATACTGTGTAGAGCGCAAGAAACATAATTGCCAAAAGGTAATAGGCAAAAATAGATGGTGCAGAAGCCCAAGAAAAACTATGCGCAAAAACAAAGGTTAGCATTAAAATTGACCACATATACTTCATATTGCTGGTAAGCAAGTATTTTAATGTGAGATAAAAAATGAGAGGATTTAAAAATACCTGATCATGGCTAAGATATGCTAAGTTCCATTGATTAATCATTCCTCTGGAAAAAACATAAAATAAGCCCGCAAGTATTCCGGCCAATTCACTACGCAAATTATTATCTTTACCTACTACTCCGATAAGCTCTTTGATAATTGCATACATAGCAAGAAATCCAACAACTAACTTAAAAGAGTTAAAAAGTGAAATTATAAGATATGGTGATAAAAGAAGAGTTTTTAAGAAAATAAAAAGAGACATTGCTGGCAGAATATAAAAATTAGACTCTACTCGACCTGTCCCCAATGGCTCAACAGCATAGAGACTATAATTTTTGAGGTATGACAAGGGGTCGTAAAAATAGAGTCTTGTCGCATCTCCCCCTAAGTCCATTTCTCCAGGTTTTAGCCAAAAAAACGGAATAACGGCAAGAAACCCAACAATTAAATATAGCAGCCATTTCTGACGGAGATTATTGTAAAATATGTTCATACAAGATTGGTGGAAAATTTGGTTATGAAAATTAGACGTTATCTCTTGGTAAATACCATAGTAAATGAATTTCCTACGTGCATTTTATCAAGCAACCATTCAATGGGATAAAATGCTAAAACAACTGGCAATCTCCCAAAGAATTTTCCCTTTCGCTTCATAATATCATTTACCAAGTACCGCAGACTACCGGCAAAGGCACGTGCGGAATCGTATGTAACCGATGTGACCATGAAATTATATTGTTTTGCCGGCCTTGCAAGCGTTTGAGGAGTAAAAAGATAAAGATGTCGTGGAGCATCCAACGCCGACCAATATGTACCAAAGATTTTTTGGAGTGGACTATTAAAATTCGGGGTACAAAGAAACAGCTCGCCTTGAGGTTTCAATTTTTTATGAAGTATTTTCAAACATAACGATGGATTATCTATGTGTTCTATGACATGGTATAAACGTATACAATCAAAATAATTATCTGGATATTGTTCCACATCTTTATATGTACCAACCCGCATATGCGTAAGACCCCGTGTTTTTGCAAGACGAATTGCATTTTTATCAATATCAATTCCATACGCATCCCATCCTAAATCTTTAAGCAAAACAAGCATATCTCCTGTTCCACATCCCACATCTAAAACTCTTCCCGCTTTACGATATGCGGGAGTAGCAAACGATGTGTTTAATACAGACATTAAAACTTTGCTTAAAAGAGTAGGTTTATAAATATGTTTTATTATATATTCTCTTACACTACCAATTACCCCACCTTTTCCCTCCTTGTCGTATGCAAAATAATGCTCTGTTGGATAATGTTTTCGCAAGGTTTTTTCATCCGGTTGAGGATCTAAAAAAGCTAATCCACACGATACACATTGCTTATAAACAAAGTTGCCGGGGATATTAAACATTCTATCGGGACTTGTATAGAGTGGTCTAAACTTTGTAGATTGACATACAAAACATTTGGAAATTGCCTTCATAAAATTCTTCTCAATAGATTGCTCGATTATAGCATATATAAACCCGCTGAAGAACAGAAAATTTCTTTGCATAAAAACACATAATATGAAAAAATAAAGAGTAATTTATGAAAAAAAGATTATATCAATGAAAGTAAATAAATACTAGTTTAAAAGTTCTATCATACAGACAATATTTAGAATTTGGCTATTAAGTATTGTAAATACTTTCACTTCTTCATATAATATAGGTATTCCATGCAAAGTATTAAGGAAAAAATAAAAGGTAAAAATGTTCTTGTTATTGGTGGGACAGGTTCTTGGGGAAGCGAGTTAGTACATCAGTTAGTTACAGAATATGACCCCACAGAGATCCGAGTTTTTAGCCGTGGCGAACATAAGCAGGTTGAAATGCGTCACCAGTATATGAATAATCCCAAATTAAAATTTATAGTGGGGGATATTCGCGATGCGGAGGCAGTTGATATTGCAATGACAGGTGTTGACATTGTATTTAATTTAGCTGCACTCAAGCATGTTCCTGTATGTGAAGAAAATGTATGGGAAGCTATACAAACGAATGTTTATGGGGTTCATAATATCGTAAACTCCGCAATAAAACATGCAGTTAATATTGTTGTCCAGGTATCAACAGATAAGGCTGTTGATCCGCTTAATCTTTATGGGTTTACAAAAGGCTGTGCAGAAAAACTTATAACATCCGCAAACTATTCGCCTGCAAAGCCATTAAATACCAATTTTGTCTGTGTACGAGCGGGTAATGTTTTAAGTACCACAGGAAGTGTAATACCGTTGTTTAAATATCTTATAAAGAAACACAACAAAATAACAATAACAGACAAAAACATGTCTCGCTATATCATGAGACTTAAGCAAGCTATCGAGTTAGTATTAAAGGCAACTACCGAATCATTAGGAGGCGAGGTGTTTGTTATGAAAATGCCTGGGATAAAAATCGTTGATCTTGCATCTGTTATGGTAGAAACGCTTGGAGATAAAAATACACAGATAGAATATATTGGAATAAGACCAGGGGAAAAGATGTACGAAGTTTTAGTCTCAAGAAATGAATCACCTCGAACTGTTCAAGACGAAGAATACTATTATATTATTCTCCCAAGTCTCCCCGACAAACGTCTTGAAGAACATTACAAAACATATAAAAAAATTGATTTTGAAGAATATAATTCAAAAAACACAAATCAAATCGACAAAGAAAGTATACTAAAATTACTAACAGAGGATGGATGGCTCGATCGGGAAAAAGAAGATCCATTTAGTTCAATTCTCTCTCCTTTTGCCTAGACATCTTATCTTTTACTCTTCTTTATTTTCTTCCAAAGGAGCACTCCTAAGAGGATAAATAATGTAGCAATAGAAATAATTCTACCATACGTATAATACAAATCTTTTAAGAAATATACCTCAAAAGAATAAGTTCCAACTTTTTGTAACGGAAAGCTGTTTAAATTTTCTTTTGTCTTTACAGATTTTATCTCTTTATTATCAATTTTTGCGATCCAGTATGGATTATAATTTTCTGAGAAAATTAAATTCGTGGGCTCAGTCAACGAAACGCTCAGATTATATTTTGTTTGATAATCATTGCCGTAAGATACTTCTCCTTCACCATTTAGCCAAAAATTATCCTTTGGATATAGAACTTCAAATACTATAATATTTCTAAAACCGGGAACTTCTTTCAACCATGATAATTTTCTTAGACCTGTTATTATTTTTCTATACTGTTGGTCATCATATTTTCTGTCTTTCAAAAATATCTCGCCCAAGGGATCAAAGGGAACAATTATATACTTTATCCCCAAATCAGAAACAAGTGTGCGAGAAGATTCCTTTTGTAGATGAGGGATAATTTTCGTAGGAGTGGATTCACTGAATAAAGTATTAGCTCCAATAGATGGATGTGTATAAGAAACAAATCCAAAACGCTGTTGCTGTGGAATCCACAGCAAGCGAAAAAATTGAGGCTGGGTAGAAATAAAATCTTTAAGAACAATGTATTCTTTAGGAACCTGATGAAACTTAAATGTCCCGCTAAGCTCTCCGAGTAGCGCAGGTCTAATCAAAAATAACAAATATAAAAATGTAAAAAATATGAATAAATTTGGTAATAAAGTCTGTACTCTAACCAAAAAATTTATGTTGTGCGTTTTACATTTTTCATTAAAAATATTGTAAATTGAGTAAAGACTAAAAGGTATCAACATTGAATAGGATAAGGCTATCAATAAATAAAACTTTGTTGGATCTCGAAACATACCAATTCCCGGCACATACCGAAACATCCATATATTTATTTCTTCAAATGGTGGATTTAGTCCTTTTGCTAAAAACGCACCAAACAATCCAAGAACGGCAAAAAATAAAATTACCATATTGTTGTTGTTAGTTTGATTTTTTAATTTTGAGTTTAAAAATAATAATGAAGAATATGCCAAAATTGGTAGTATAATAAACTCTGGACGCATAAAATATACCTTTCCAAAAATATTTTCCGGCCAGTTGGGATGAAGAAGAGAAAACGCTTGAGAAAAATCTGCAAATGATAAAAATTTAAGACCTTCCAAGGTTGGAATTGCACTGCCTAAATCTACAACCGGATTGTACTTAAATACTAAAAGCGGTAATATCCACGAAGCATGCAGCAATAAAACAATTCCTAATGGAATTGCAGTATTAAGTAGTAAGTATAACGTATTAAGCAAATTTTTTTTTGACGTATAATACTTAATACAAAATACATAATACACACCCACAGCAATCATTGTTAAATAAACAATTCGAGGATCAAACATAACCTGTACAGATAATACTAACCCGGTAACTATTGGCAAGCCAAAATTTTTGTTTGAAGAACTAATACTTCTGGTAAGCTTTATAAAAAACGCAAGAACCAGAGGAGCAATTGCATATGCCAACGCTATTCCCATTTGTCCGCCTCCTACTACCATTAAAATGTACGTATTTGTTGTATAAAGCAATGCGCAAAAAGCAAGTTGCCACATTCTAACTTTTTCATAAACTGTTTTGTATAGATATAGACTGGAAAATATGGAAAGAAAGATAAAACCTCCAAACCAAAAGAATTTATACCCAACTTCCCAAGGGATCTGAAGAATATGAAGAGATATGAATACACTTAAGTAAAGATACTGATCTAAGAAATAACTGGGTGACATTCCACCCAGTCCATTACCAAAAAATGGAGCCCATGCGGGTGGAAACACAGAAAAATTTATTACTGTTTCACGAAAAAAATAAGGCCAATCTCCCCCCACTATTTCATTAGATATGAACCAATTTATGAATACAAGTAATATAACAAGAAAAGGTGCATATTTAATTATTTTTTTCATTTTTTCTAAATATTTTTATTAACAAATATATAACTAGAGAGAGAAAAGTAAATATAGATACGCAGAGCAAAAAATAAAAATGTTTTTGTGTCCCCATCTCAAGAATTAATGTATAGTCTGTTTTACCAGACATATCTTTAGGATTAATAATCCATGCATTGGCATAGCCATAAACAGGAAAATGGTTTCTAGATGCAATACTATCTTTTCCCCATGTTTCAAAGGTATTTGGCTCTAAAAATATATTTGCATTCTCTCCCTCTTTGACTTCACCGTTAAAATAACTTGCTGTCACCTTATTGTCTCTTGGCTTATTTTTTATAAATATGCTTGTTATCTTTTCATCAATCAATGCGAACAATCTTGTTATTTTAGATTTAAACGAACTAGAATTTCTATCTTTATTAACTAAATTCCAATTATGGTTAAATGCCTCTAGAAAAATTAGTGTGTAGGGATTTTGGACATTTGATACTTTTATAATATATTTTGTCGGATTTATTTTTGTAAATGTAATTTTTGGACGGGTAGCCGTAAACGATGGATTATTATTTTTCTTCTTTAGAATAACAGTTGGATAATCCACTTCCGTCGTAGAAAAATTTTTTATAATAATTTTACTTTTTTCTCTATCTGTGTTTGCCTCAATTTGCACAAAAGCCTTTCGGGAGTTAGAATTCGAAGTAATAATTTCTTGATACGTTTTCCATGATATTGAATTTAAATTCGTATCAAGATATGTATTTTGTGTAAACTTATCGTCATTTAATTGTCTATCAAAAATTTTGAGCAAAAAATTATCTCCAAATGTCTGATAGTTAAATGAAATAAGATATTGTTTATTTGGCTGCCACCCGGTTAGCTCTTGTGTTAATCCTCCAGTATTATTCCCTGAACTATTTTTAGGAGTAAGTTCCACCTGATCCTGTCCTCGATTAATATCTCCTGAGTTTTCCCATTGGGCAGTGCCAACAAGATTTTTAGGTTTTAGATGTAGGGAAAAATCAACCTCTCCTTGATTGCTCAAAGTTACCGTTCCAGCTTTAAGGAGTGATACATTATTATTTTCTTCCAGAAAAAACTTTTTACCATTTATTTCTACCCATCCATTTGCTAATTCCGAAAATAAATCCTGGCTATTTTTTACATATATTTCATAGGCACCACTACGTTTACCTGGTATTTTAAATTTATAATTTAAAATATTTTTATCTGCAAGAGAATAATTGAAAACTGCATATATTTCTGCAAATATATTATCAGCAAGATCGGACAAATATTTTTCTTCCTTTACTGTTTTATTGCTCCCTCGAATTATATTAATTAAATTGAGTTTATGCTGATTTAGTTGCTCATTTATTTTTATTTTATCTGCGTCTTTTATATCTCCAGACACATTCGATTTATTTACCCATAAAATTAGATCCTTCATTCCATCCCTGTAGCGATAAAGACTTGCTTCCCAGGAATTATACGTATTCCAGTTGTAATACTCCCAAATTTTTGGTTCTCTCCAACTATTAGTATTCGCACTTTGCATTTTATCCCCAAGTTTATCAAGCTCATAGACACGTTTTGATAGAAAGAAAAGACTATAATCAATATATGAATCATGATTGTACCTAAGTCTAAACAATTTAAATTTTTCCAATATCAATGCAAATGGATACCTGGGATCATTTAAATTTAACGATATAAATGGCGCATGACGATGAAGATGAAAATTGTTCAGAAGTAATTCGAATGGACTAAACGGTTTTGCTTCTAATGTTAAGTCGTCATTTGATTTTTTGGAATCATTCATAAAAAATATAGAACTGCGGTTACTTTTTATAAAATCCATTTCGGATATAAATTTTAATGGGTCTGTTGTATAAATAATATCGGTACTTGTATATATATGAGGAAGATATACGCTGTCAATAACCGGATAAATATGGTATTTATCACCAAAATCTATTCCATTATTTAAATCTATAGGTAATTCTTTCAGTAAATTTTTATAAGAGGACTGATCTTTTGGAAGAAACCCACGAACATACGAGTAGGGATATTCTAGAAATCCTTTTTCATAAATATTTGGATCTGAATTATAAAAAACATACTTAATATTCAATTTTGAAAATAATCTTTGCAGACTATCGAACTCTTTATCTCTTATCGACTTCAAAAAAATATCTCCATATGGGCTTATTCCGGCGTATCCATTAAAGTCACTTTTTCCCGTAAGATAAGAAAACGTAGAAGGACCAATATATGCCCCTCCTTTTCTGCCTGCAATAATTTGGTATCCCGGATCAGTAAAGGGAAAAGAAAGCATTTTACCGTCAACGGGTAGTTTACGAACATGGGAAAGGACATTTTTGTAGTTTGGATCCATTTGTATTACAGGTTTGATATGGTCTGTTTGAAAAAGATCAATATGGACTAAGGATCCATTAATAAATGGCCATGCGTTGATAAACAGCAGTCCAAAAACAGAAGTAATAATAATGTATTTAAGTTTTTTATTTACTTTATCTAAAATACTTTGCAGAGAGAGACCTATTAAAAGTGTATAAAAAAATACAAATACAAATCCCCATTGTCCATAAAAATTTCTAAACATTCTAAACCCCGGAATATAAAATAAACTCTTGTAAAAATTAAATCCAATATCCGTAATATTTGCCGTAGCAAAAAAAAGCGTGATAAGAAAAAACACTCCTATAAAAGGGAGCAATTTTCTTTTACTCCTTATCAATCCTATAATTGCTATTAAAGGAAAAATAATAAATGCATACGATAACAAAGAAAGTTTTGCATTCTGTGACAAGTTCATCCAGCTAATACTTACTTTTATAGAGGATGCGACCGCATTAAAATAATCCTGTCCTTGGGAAAATTTTGACGACTCAGAAAATATATCCTTACCTATCTGAGATCCAGGAGTAAATATGGTTAAAACCTGAGGAACTATGTGAAATAACTGGAGCATTATAAAGACTAAAAATCCAAAAAATAAACCTTTTAGAGGAATTGGGAGGTTTTTAATATACTTCGCATACAAAAATATAAAAAGAAGCGAAAGCGGATAAAAAGAAAAAACCGGGGGCGCTGCAACAGAAGCAAAGTTTGGAGAAAAAATAAATGTTATAAGAAGCGCTACTAATAGATACTTTATATTTTTCGTTATGAAATAACGTAAAAGCAGAAGAAACATTAATGGGTTTAGAAAAAATTGGCTATGGGTCAAAATATTTCTGTCCCAACCGGCAATTAAGTATGGAGAAAATATGTAAAAAAATCCTGCTAAAATTGCCGAATATTCCACCGTACTTGACTCATGACTATTCTCTTGCGTATTATCTAAATCCTTTACAATAAAATAAATCGAAATAAAAGCGACACTTAAATTTAATCCGTTTACTATAGAAATTAGAATTGTGGGGGAGTCAACAAATGACTTCAAAATTTTAAGAAGAAACATGAATGGAAACGCATAGTAACTAAGTGCTACTCCTCCAATACCAGAACTGACAACATTATACAGTGTCTGGTTTAACATGTAATTTAAAGGGTCATAAAAATATAATCTGGTATTATCTCCCCCTAAATCCATTTCTCCAGGTTTAAACCAAAAAAAAGGAAGGAAAAATAAAACAATAGAAATAATAATGGGAACTATAAGAGATTTCTTCATTCTCTGATTTGTTGGATAATGCCAATAGCTATAAAAAGAAAAAGCCAGACTGCTGCCTTTTCAGTCTGTAAAGAAGTTCCTGCAAAAATAAATTCAATAAACATAATGCTCAGTAGTAAAAGACAAAACTGGAATGCTAATCTGCTTTTTAAGCCATACATCCAAATTGCTATAGCGTATACTCCCAGAATTCCAAAAATTATGAAGTCGGATCTTTGTTGGAAAAAAATAATGTCCGATATTATTGCTAATAAAATAACTGTTAAAACAGTTATTTTATTCTCTTTTAAAACTTGAACAACTTGTTTTATATATTGCTTATTTGTCATTACTTTTACCCTGTCATTATAACATCCCCCTTTTTATTTGCAATGCATCTACTCTTTCCATTGCTGGACAATACCGGTTGCCATAAAAAGGAAAAACCAAACTGCTGTTTTTTCTGTTTTCAAAGAGGCACCGGAAAATAAATATTCAATAAACATAATAATTAATAGGACAAGACAAAAAATAAATGTTAATTTACTTCGAAGCCTATAAAATAAAACTGCTCCAATATAAGCTCCTAACAATCCAAAAAATATTATGTCAGAAGTGGTTTCGATAAAAATACAATTAAAAAAAACTGCAATAAAAATAAAAGTTAAAACTGCCCCACTGCTATTGCTTAAAAGGGTAGGAGAATGTATGTTATTGTTTATATTCATGCTGTTCTAGATTTTATTATATCATTCACTCTATCAAGTATAAACAACTTAATTCCCAAGAGAAGAAAAATTAATAAACATATTAAAGATATACCAAAATAATAGTAAAATGTTTTCTGTCCTGTCATTTCAACTATCAGTTCGTAATTATTTTTTCCTAAAAGATTGCCAGGTTTTATATACCACGCGTTTGCGTACCCATTAACTTGTATATGGGCATTATCTAATAGTGGTGTTATGTCGTTTGTTTCAAAAGGGTTTTTGTCAATTATCTTATTTTCCGACACAAGCTCGATTATTCCTCCATCGTAATATGAATCAGTTATTTTTTTTGAATCGATAGAGAGATTAGTTGGATATAATTTCCAATACGAGTTAAAATCGTTCTGAAAAACAAGCAAAAATGGTTTTGTGACATTTTTTACCACAAGCTTATATTTTGTTGGGTTAATTCGTTGGTACATAATTTGTATTTCTTTTATGTCTGTATTAAAATTATTTTGGTCACATATCTGTCTTGAGAGTAATTTACTGCAAATCGTTCTATCTACAAAGGCTATGCGTGGGTCTTTATTAGAGCCTAATGGATTTTTGGGGAAAAATGATAATGCTCTAGTATAATCCACGTCGTATTTTGGGTTGGTATCATAAAAAAACATATCTGCTACGGCATAAAATTTAGGAAGATATTGTTTTTTTTCTACTTCGAACAAAGAATAATGACCTATTTCATATATTTTTTTATCCGCAATATTATGAACAAAATCTCGTAACTGCGGCTGGGATGTTGGCGTACCGGTATGTCCATAGGGAAATGCTGGAAAGAACTTATTAGAAACTATTTCGTCGGAATTATAAAGAACATAGCGTATCTGAAGCAATCCCATCATTTGTTTAATAAGCGGGTAATTTTTTTCTTTTATCAATTTCACAAATACTTCGGAATAAGGATCAAGAGTTTGGTATCCTGGAAAATCATTTCTGCCGGCAAGTAACGCTGTCATCGACTGCCCTATGTATACTCCGTTATTTATACCACCGACAATATTGTATGGAAAATCAGTAAAAGGCATGTGCAAAATCCTTCCGTCATTTGGGATTTTCTTTACATACGAAAGCAACTGTTCATACTGTGGATCCATGCGAATTACTACTTTAAGATTCTCCGATCCTCTTTGAATCACATTAACAACATTTCCATTAAAAACACCCCACGAACGAACAACAATAAATCCGATTACAACAATAGAGGTGACATAAATATATTTTTTACCAATCTTTGTAAAGAAATAAGAGATCGCTAAACCTACAAGGAGAGCATAGAAAAATGTGTGCACCCATTGCCATTGCCCATAAAAATTTCTAAACATTCCAAACCCGGGAATAGAAAATAATTTTCTGTAAAACTCTACCCCTATTTGAGTAATATTTGCTGATATCAAAAAAACCGTTGTTAAAAAAAACATACTTACTAGTAATAATGTCTTATCTTTTCTTTTAATAGACACAAATCCAAAAATTGTTAGCATTGGAATTATAATTAAACTCCAACTAATTTTTTTATCTTCCAAAGGCATGAATATGCGATCACTTACTTTTCCTTGCGATAGTATTGAATCAAAATATACAAGTCCTACATTTATTTTTGAAGTACTCTCGAATACTCTTGTATTTAATTGGCTGCCTTTATCAAAAAGTACATTACTTAGTATTGGAAATATCTGAAATGCATGAAGACCCAAAAAAAGTAGCACAATAAAGCCCGTTTTTTTCCAGGTAAAGGGAAATGGGTTTTGGATTATTAAAAAATTATAGAAAAGAAGGAAAACAAGGACTAAAGGATAAAAAGCAAATACTGGAGG
>Ga0209515_10003213_pt1 | contig 23782 bp, 31 predicted proteins | sample Subgroupgradi54m_FD_187454 | JGI IMG/M metagenome (GOLD analysis project Ga0209515, IMG submission 187454) | Subsurface groundwater microbial communities from S. Glens Falls, New York, USA - GMW60B uncontaminated upgradient, 5.4 m (SPAdes)... ... | reverse complement strand
GAGGGGAGAATCGGACTCCCGACCTCTTTCTTACCAAGAAAGCGTTCTACCACTGAACTACTCCGGCGATAAACCCATGGCCATTTCCTGGTTCAAATCCAGAAAAGGCTGGAGCCACCTCCCGGATTTGAACCGGGGACCCACTCTTTACAAAAGAGTTGCTCTGCCGCTGAGCTAAGGTGGCAAAAATTTTCTTACAAACTCTCTACCTCTAAAACTTTTCAATTGTTTTTCTCTGATTAATGCCTCTTTTCTAGTTGGCAAATCCTCTGAATATACTACCTCCCATCTGCCATCAAATCTAGAAGTGTAACCTCGAAATGTCCCCTGATTGTGTATCTCTATGCGCCGTCCCAAATCCTCGGTTTGCCCTATATATATTTTCTTCCACTTTTTATTGTATATCGCATATACACTATACATGTCTCATAGAATTTGCTCTGCCTCCGCCAGCTGGCGGAGAGCTAAGGTGGCATTTAAAAGATTATAAAACAAAACCCTCTCTCCGTCACGAAGAGAAGGTCAAAATTCCTGCTTTCTCAAGTTCCAAAATTAAATCTTTCTGATCGGCGTTTTCGCGGAAATATATTTCTCTCTTCTCATTCTTGGCGAAAACATTTCCGAATTTTTCATTGTCGCGGGTCATTAACGCGTCATAAAAATCTGCCAAGGCGAGCAATCTGCCATAAGTGTCAAAAATTTCTCTCGAAGCGCCGCTTGCGATACCGGAAACGGGAATTTCTTTGGGATACGGCCGCCGGCCAAAACGATGATGACGAACGATGATGTGCGCCGTCCATTCGTGCACTTCTCGGAGCAGACGGAAGTCGTATTCCACGTGTGGCTCCATCCTTTTGTAGTCGTCCTCCGTAAAGTGGTCCTTTTTCTCAAATAAATCGGGGTCAACCAATGCTTTCCCTATGTCGTGCAAAAGTCCCGCCCAAAAAAGTGGTTTGGCCTTTATCCCTTTATCGGAAAGAAAATCTCCAATGCTCGCCGCAAGAAGGCAAACGCGAATTGAATGAAAATAGGTTTCCTCACTTCTGGCTCGCAAAATGGACAAATATCTCATAATTGACTCTCTGTGACATTGTTTTATCGCGTAACGCTCAAACGCCGATTGAAGGAGTGTTTCCTCGTCAGCCATTCTACAACCTCCACTTTTCAAACATCCAAGCAGAATTCTATCAAAAAAATATAAAAAGTCAAGTTTTGGGGATATAAAGCCTTTCATTATCGTAAAAAATTTTATAGAATGTAGGAGATATTTTCTTATGCCTAAATTCACTCATCTCCACACCCATTCCCATTATTCCCTGCTCGATGGGCTCGCCAAAATAGACGAACTTGTCGCAAGAACAAAGGAGCTGGGAATGTCTTCAATCGCGCTCACGGATCATGGAGCGCTTTATGGTATTGTTGAATTTTATAAAAAAGCAAAGAAGGCGGGCGTAAAACCGATCTTGGGAGTGGAAACGTACGTCGCGCCGCGCGACCGCTTCTCTAAAGAACAAAGTGAAAAATATTATCACTTGATTTTGCTCTGCGAAAACGAAACTGGCTGGAAAAATTTAATAAAACTCATCACGAAAGCGCACCTTGAAGGATTTTATTACAAGCCGAGATTGGACAAAGATCTTTTGCGCGAATATCACGAGGGATTGATCGGGCTATCGGCATGTTTATCCGGCGAAGTGAACCGGGCGCTTTTTAACGGACGCTACGAGGAATCAAAAAGGCTGGCGCTGGAATACCAGGAAATTTTCGGTAAAGGAAATTTCTTTTTGGAAATCGGCAGCCATCCCAATGTCGCCGACGTGGAAAAAATCCGACCCGATATCATTAAACTTTCGCGCGAAACAAATATTCCCCTCGTTGCCACGCAGGACATTCACTATCTAAAAAAAGATGACGCCGAATACCACGACGTTCTCTTGGCGATACAAACGGGAAACAAATTATCCGACGACGACAGGTTGACGCTCAAAGAAGACGATTTTTCGCTCACTTCTCCGGAAGAGATGGCGGAAAAGTTTAAAGATGTTCCGGAAGCACTCGAGATGACAGGAAAAATTGCTGAAAGGTGCAACGTTGAACTTGAACTCGGCAAAACTCTTCTTCCAGATTTCGCTAAACCGAACGGAAAAACCGCCAATCAATATTTGCGGGAGCTTGTTTGCGAGCGCATGGAAAAAAGATTTGCAAAAGACGCGCAAGCCAAAGAAGTTCTTGACCGCGCGGAATACGAGCTCAGCGTGATAGAAAAAACAGGATTTGCCGACTACTTTTTGATCGTCCAAGACCTTATCTTATGGGCAAAAACCCATGGCATTGCCGTTGGCCCGGGAAGAGGCTCGGCGGCAGGGAGCATTATCTCATACATATTGGGAATAACGGACATTAATCCCCTCACCTACGGCCTGCTTTTTGAGAGATTTTTGAACCCGGAGCGTATCCAAATGCCTGACATCGACATAGATTTCGCCGATACCCGCCGCGATGAAGTTTTGGCTTACGCGCGACAAAAATATGGCGAAGACAGAGTGGCAAGGATAATAACTTTTGGAACGATGGCCGCGCGCGCGGCGTTACGAGATGCCGGCCGGGCAATGGGATTCTCTTATGGCTTTTGCGATCAGATAGCTAAATTAATCCCCTTCAATCCAACGCAGGGAATGAAAGAGGGATGGATAGATGAAAGTTTAAAAACGGTACATGAGTTCAAAGTTTTGTACGACACGAATCCCGACGCGAAAAGATTGATAGACACGGCGCGCCACCTTGAAGGCGTTGCTCGCCACGCCTCAGTACACGCCTGTGGAACGGTGATCTCAAAAAACGCGCTCATCGAACACGTGCCCCTGCAATTTGCCCCGCAAGACAAAGAAATAATCATCACGCAATTTGAAATGCATGCCATTGAAGATCTGGGCCTTCTTAAAATAGATCTTCTCGGATTAAAGAACTTAACAATAATTGAAAATGCCCTGCGGCTAATCAAAGAATTGCGCGACGTTAATATTGATATATCAAAAATTCCGCTTGACGATAAAAAAACTTTTGAACTTCTGCAAAGGGGCGAAACAACCGGAGTTTTTCAATTTGAATCGAGCGGCATGCGCCGATATATGAAAGAGATAATCCCCACGGAACTTGAGGACCTGATAGCCCTTGTCGCCCTTTTCCGGCCCGGACCGCTGGAACTTATTCCGAGCTTTATCAAACGCAAACACGGCAAAGAAAGAATTACCTATCTTCATCCAAAACTTGAACCGATACTCAAAACTACGCACGGCATCGGCGTCTATCAGGAACAAATGATGCAGATCGCCCGTGATTTGGCGGGCTACACGCTCCCCGAAGCCGATACGCTCCGCAAAGCAATAGGCAAGAAAATAAAATCGCTTCTTGACGAACAAAAAGAAAAACTGACGAACGGAATGATAAAAAACGGCATACCGGAGAGAATTGCGAGAGAAATATGGGAGCTTTTCCCGCCTTTCGCCCGTTATGGTTTCAACAAATCTCACGCCGCCTGTTACGCTCTTATCGGTTATCAAACGGCATATCTAAAGGCTCATTATCCGGAGGAATTCATGGCCGCTCTTTTGAACGCCGAGGTTTCGGATATTGAACGGATTGCCGTGCTGGTACAGGAAGCAAAACAATCGGGCTTAGAGATCCTGCCTCCGGATATAAATAAAAGCTTTGTAAATTTTGCCCCTGAAGGACCGGCAATTCGCTTCGGGCTCCTTGCCGTAAAAAACGTCGGTGGGGCAATAACACAAAATATCATTGAGGAAAGGATTCGTGGCGGAGAATTCAAAAATTTTGAAGATATGCTAATGCGGATACAGCACAAAGACCTGAATAAAAAATCCATTGAGTCGCTCGCGAAAAGCGGCGCGTTCGATTCGCTCGGTATAGAAAGGAACCAAGTCGTTGAAAATATTGACGACATATTGAAATTCGCGAGCTCTGCGCGCAAAGACAGCGCGCAAACAAAAGCAAGTTCGCTTTTCGGGGCATCCGCCATCAAAACCTCGTTACGATTAAAACCATCGCGGCAAGCAACTAAAGACGAAAAATTAAAATGGGAAAAAGAATTGCTTGGCTTCTTCTTGTCGGATCATCCATTGAATTCTTATGGCGATCAAATAAAAGCGGCCAAAGCAAGCTCAATCGCCGAAGTCCGTTTAATCACAAATTCCGGCCAGATGGTGAGAACTGCCGGCCTTATTTCTTATATACATAAAATTGTCACAAAAAGCGGCCAGCCGATGCTTTTCGCGACGATCGAAGATTTCTCTTCACAAAAACCGATCGAGATCGTTGTTTTCAACAGCATCCTTAATAAATATCCGACACTCTGGGAAGAAAACAACGTTTTGCTTATTGAAGGAAAAATGTCTTTTAAAGACGACGAGCCAAAAATACTTTGCGATACGGCGAAGAAGCTGGTGGCTTGACCAACGAAAAACCTAACGCTAGTATAAAGCTAGTTTTCTCGGAGGTTTAAATAGTGAGAGTCAAACTAGAACCGACTGGCCAATTGCTTTCCGGAGATAATGAAGTTGATATCGTCATAAAAATGCGCGCGTTGTGGGTAGGGCCTCCGGCTCCCCCTACCGCGCTCGAAAAATACATGCAAATGATGGTAAAACACACAAAAGAATTGGCAGAAATAGTTGTCGAAGGTGGAATAGTCCTAAGTTGTAATTACAAAAATTTTAACCCGAAACTGGAGGGTTCTACCGAAGAGCAGTGTAAAAACTTTCTTGCCGAACTGGCAAAAAATAAACTTATCACTATCTTGGAACCTTAATACCTAGCCCGCGCAACGCGCGGGTTATTTTTATCCTCTAAAATACGGGGTGACAAGTGTTTGTGACTAAGTTAAAATTAGTTCAGTTGTTTTTAAGGGGTCCGACATGGATATAACGCTTGTGAAACCATATGGCTGTGTGGTTTGTTCGAAAAACGTGATAACACACCTGACAACGGAACATCTCTACGAAGGCGAAGTGCCCGATCAGTCAAATTGCGATTTCTCTACTTATTCCGATCCGAAAGTGTTCGGCGGAAAACTCCTGATGAGCAGGCCGCGCGCCGAAACGATCAGGTTGCCGATAGGGACAACCCACAAAAAAGATTGGGGCGTGTTAGCGCCCGGAGGAATATGCGAGAATTGTCTGAAAAACGAAACGGTCAAAAAATTGGTAGCGGCCAAAGCTATCGCTTTCGACGAAAATCCCGGAACATTCAGAACTTATACGTAAAAAACCCGCATCGCGCGGGTTTGTTTTTTAACACTCAAACGCTACAACAATATGACCGCTATCTTTTATTCAATAGACTGCTCTTATACTTCTCCGGCTCATGTGCAGACAAAACAACAATTTTCGGTTTCCAACTAAATTTTTCATAATTCTTTTCTAGATCTTTTTTAAATTCAGCTTGGTCATATCCAAAAGCAATGATATCCGGCTTGTGTTGCAAAACGACTCCGTAAGTTCCTAATTCTGCGTCGCTCGCCACAACCTCATCAACGCCGTCCATTTTTTCTAACTCTTCCGTGCGTCTCGCAAAAGAAAACTTCGGTTTGTGTTTTTTTAATTTTTCAACAATTTCGTCTTTTGTAAGAACAGCAATCAAATAATCGCCGTGAGTTTTTGCTTCACGAAAAAATGCCCTGTGTCCCTCGTGCACACCGTCAAAAACGCCGAATACCATTATTTTTGTCATATTATTTAAAAATTTGGGGGCGCATGCTCTTTGCGCCCCATTTAAGCCAACGGCTTTGTTTCGTCCAGGCCGAACAATTTGTAAATTTCAATTTCTACCTGAAGAGCAATTCCGCATGCCTGATTTGTGCACTGAAGGATTATCAACACGTTCTGACCGGTCATTTTAAGCGATTGAAACAGAAGTTTCTCACACTTACATCTATTACAAACATAGGGACCGAATGATTTTTCCACAGAACCCCCTACCGCAATGATCTACTCCAATAATAACAAATCTATTACTTTTCTTTTTTAATTTTCATTAGCGGGAAGATGACCGTCTCTCGCACGGGCTTGTCCATTAAAACGGCGAACAGGCGCTCGGAAACGCCGAATCCGGCCGCTGGCGGCATGCCATACTCCATTGCCTCAAGATAATCTTCGTCGAGCATCTGCGCCTCCTTATCCCCTGCCTCGCGCAATTTCATTTGTTCCTCAAAACGCGCACGCTGGTCAAGTGGATCATTTAATTCCGAAAATCCTTTGCCAAGCTCCGTACCGCAAGCCATCACTTGAATACGCTCCACAACGCGCGGGTCACGTGCGGAACGCTTGGCGAGCGGCTCCACTTCAACCGGTGGATCGATCAAAAAGCACGGCTGAACGAGTTTCGGCCTGACGGTTTTTTTGAAGATCATATCTATCAATCTTCCTTTCCCCGCGTTTTTTTCCGGTTCCAGTTTCAATTCTTTGGCGCGCTTTAAAAGTTCATCGCGCGACGCTGCAAGCGGATCAAAACCGGCTTCTTTTTTAAAAGAACTTACGTAATCAACTTTTTCCCATTTCTTGTCCCAATTAATTTTTTCGCCGCCGTAAGAAGTGGTAAGCGTACCGCAAGTTGCCTTAATAACAGCTTTATATAATTTCTCAATTAATTTCATTAGTTCGTTGTAGTCGCTGTAAGCCCAATAAAATTCCAGCTGCGTGTAATCCTGTAAGTGTTCTTTATCAATTCCTTCGTTTCGGAAGATGCGGCCGATCTCATATACTTTCTCGTAGCCGCCGACAAGAAGTTTTTTAAGCGGCAATTCCAGCGATATGCGCAGATAAAAATCCTGATCCAGGGCGTTGTGATGGGTTTTGAACGGCTCCGCTTCCGCTCCGCCGGGAACAGATTCCAGCACGGGATTTTCAACTTCCAAAAAATCTTCCTTTTTAAGATATTCTCTGAAAGTTTGCCAAAAAATAGCTTTCTTTCTAAAAAGTTCTTTTGCCTCGGGGTTAAGAAGAAGGTCTAAATAACGATCACGCAAACGCAATTCAACATCTTCAATCCCATACCATTCCGATGGAGTTGGCCGCAAAGATTTCGCGAGCATAGAAAATTCGCCCGCGTCAATGCTTTCCTCTCCTTTTTTTGTCTTAAAAAGCTTCCCACCAACGGAAACAAAATCTCCAATATCCAAAACCGATTTCCAAAAAATGAAATCTTTTAGCGCGTCTTTGCGCAGAATCCCCTGCAACCTACCGCTTTCGTCGGCTACGTCAAGAAAAATAATATTTCCTTGGTCACGCATGCCTGAAATACGGCCAACTAAAGAAATTTTCTTTGCCGATTTTTCCAGCGCATCAAAACTTTTCCGCGCGTCTCCGATAGAATGCGTCCGCCCCGACTCTGCCGGGTAAGGATTTATCCCGGCTTGAATGATCTTTTCAAGCTTTTTTCTGCGTTCTTTAATAAGGTTGTCGAGCATTCTATTTATTATAACCTAATCCAAAAACAAAAAACTGCGGACAATATCTTGTCCGCAGTCGATTAAATCTTTCGGTGCAACGTTACTGTCCTTGGTCCTCGGCAAGTTCGGCTTCGTGTTGGGTTGCCAATATCTCACGTACAGATTCTTGAATCGCTTTCTTGCCAATCAAGCATCTGTGACGAAGTTCGTCGCGATTCAAAGAAATGTTCTGCTTCATAGGCTCGTCCCATGGTGTCCCCGGAAGTTCCCAAATGATCTTGGGAAAGGGAAAAAGATTCGTGATAATCTGACGCCTTTCTTTCTTCACGTCTTCCTCCGACGCCAGCCCTTTAAATATGTCCTCGGCTCTATATGAGGTATACACCAATCTCACGAGTTTTGAGCTGATATTAACCATGGAACAAACTTCTTCAACGGTAGCCCGAACGGAAATAGTCATGTAGTTCGGATCTGTCTCCGGTTCCGAAATGCTGAAGTGAGTGGTATAAAAAAATCGATCAGAAGAATTCTTTGGATGATAATGAATATGTTTGAATGACAAAGCATGGGGCTCAGAGATCAAACCGTCTTCCTCCAAACAAAGCTTTAAGAACCAGTCTTTCTCAATAGCATTTTGAATCGCCTCTTCGAGTCGTGCATGATCGTTGGCTATTTGGGCAATTAACGGCGCAAAGTGGTGTTTTCCGCATTCGGCAAAGTATTGCGCGGCGCTCCTACTCAACGTTACTTTGTCGAGCATTGCTGCCAAGGTTAAAACAATCTTTTCTTTCTGTCCTCTTGTTGCGGTCAACGTGGTCCTTACGGGCACGTTCTTTTCCATATGGCTCTCTCCTCCAAGCGATAGTCACCTTGACGCATAAACCTGGTCCGAAAAAGGCAGATTTACTATTCAAGGTGCCACGCACATTGTAGCAAATATTGAGGAATATTGCAACCCGTTTCCAAAAACAAAACAGGAGCGCAAGCTCCTGCTAACCCACACTCCTCCCTTTTTAGGGTTTTGAAGATCGATCAGTATATTTAAGAATCACGGAATAATTTTTTGCGCGGCTATAAAATCGAGCGGGCACGGTGTCGTGCCGCAGGCAGGACGAGCGAGATTTTATCGCCAGCGAAACCGCTCGCTGGGCGGTTGAGCGGTAGCAAAAACTTATTCCGCGATTCTGTATTATTCGATCTTCAAAATCTCATACGTCACCTCTCCTCCCGGTGTCGTAACCTTAACTTGATCTCCAACTTTCTTTTCCAAAAACGCCCTGCCCAACGGCGACTCATCCGATATTTTCCCTTCCGTAGGATTTGCATCATAAGCACCGACTATCATGTACGTAAAAACCTTGTCTCCTTTTTTAACATTTACGGTACAGCCAACTTCTACCTTGTCCTTGCCTCCTTCGGATTTTTTGATAATTACGGCTTTCTTTACTAATTCATCAAGTTCAAAAATTCGCCCTTCAACGAGCGATTGTTCTTCTCTTGCTTCGGCATATTCGGAATTTTCCGAAAGGTCGCCGTATTCTTTTGCCGTTTTAAGCCGTTCGGCAACCTCAACCCGCCTTTTGGTCTTTAAGACGTCAAGCTCTGTTTTTAATTCCTCAAGCCGTTCTTGGGTAAGATAGTATTTGTCCATTCTAAAAAAGTAGCGTCCGCCCATTAGGCGAACTTACGATTATTTTACTATATTTCTTGCTTTGTATTCTTAATTCCGTAGCTATCCCTGCTAAGCCACCAACGAATCTTAGCCATATCGGCCAAAATTTGCAAATATCCCTTCCCTGGTATTTGTTTTGATGAATCGTGGGTCCAAAAAACCGGCAATTCTTTTATTTCGTAACCCAAAGACTTGGCCAATGCCAGAACCTCAAAATCTGAGCCCCAACCGGCCAGCATTGCTTTTGGAAAAATATTCTCCACGGCTTCGTCAGAAAATACTTTAAAACCGGAACCGGCATCTGTTAGTCCGTTCTTAAATCCGCCGAAAAACATAGGGCCTGCAATAAAATTGTTTAACCTTTCAACGAGTTGGCGATGCGGCGGAAGAGCGGGCCAAATTTTGCTGTTTCTGTGGCGCACGCCAACGACAACATGGGCGCCGCTTTTGAAATGCGGCAAGGCTTCTTCAATGTGCTGTAAATCCAAAGAATTGTCGGCGTCTATTGTTGCCCTCAATTTTCCTTTTGCGAGCAACATTCCCTGCCGCACGGCTGCGCCTTTTCCTTTATGCTCCTCATTGTGGATCAATTTCAGATTTTTCATCGTATGCGAAAAACTCTCCACGATCTTAGCCGTAGCATCGTCCGAGCCATCATTAACGACAAAAACCTCGTAAGAAAAATCTCGGCCGCTTAAATATTTATCCAAATCAATTAACGTAAGCGGCAGGCGCTCCGCTTCGTTATGCGCCGGGATGATTATGGATAAAAATGGCTGGGCCATAGATTAGAAAGTAGTAGGTAGAAATAAAAAGCAAAACAAGATTCAAATAAATTGTAACAAAAATGCCCGGCCGAAGCTGGGCATTTGTAAGCCATGCGCTCAAAGTGAATACGATTTCATACGCATTGCATAACTGTACAAGGTCGCCCTTACATCTCTCCTGATCGATTCCCACTTGAAAAGCTTGCCTTTTTCTATGTGAAAAAAGTAACGCCCGCCGGACACAATTCTTTCAATTCCCCGAATCTTGAGCAACTCGGTGTACGGAGGTTCGTTAATAAGATATTTGGGCGCGTTTTGAGGAAGCGGGAACGTAACGTGCACGGTACATCGTAAGCGATTCGTAAACTTAATTGAAATCTTCTCTTTTCTCTTTAGGCTCGCGAATGCGCGCCGTGCTCTCGTCTCTTTCTTTCTTAGTTCGTTTTTTTCAATTGGAACCCAGTGCGGATAAGCCAGGTTAATCCGGATCATTATCTCTCCTCACGACTGAAGTAACTAGCTAGAATTATACTTTATGAGCGGCTATTTTGTCAATACCTTCGGGCCGCGTTCTGTTACTGCCACGGTATGCTCAAAATGTGCGGCGAGAGATTTATCTTTTGCTACAAAACTGTCATCTGCCAAAACTTTTGTTTCCCCCGAACCTATTGTAACCATCGGTTCGATCGCAATTACCATTCCGACACGCAATTCCTCGCCGGTTCCCGCTCTGCCGAAATTTAAAACGTTCGGATCTTCGTGAAGATTTTTACCGATGCCATGGCCGGTTAAAGATTTAACCACGGAAAAATTGTTTTTTATAATATGTTTTTCTATTACCGCACCGATATCGCCCGTCGTTTTCCCCGCTTTGCATTCTTTAATTCCTTTCTGCAATGATTCCTCGGTAACACTAATGAGTTTTTTTGCTTCCTTGCTTATGCCGCCGACTCCAATACTAACAGCCGAGTCAAGATAAAATTCTTTGTATTTCAATCCCAAATCAAGTTTTACAATATCGCCGTCCTGAATTTTGTACTCTGACGGCCTGCCATGCACAACGCAATCGTTAAGCGACACACAGGCGGTAAATGGATACGCTTCCCGCGAACCGGCAGGGCGATATCCCAAAAACGCCGGCTCCGCTCCGGCTTCTTTTATTAATTTATAAGCAAGCTGGTCAAGATAAAGCGTAGAAATTCCTACACGAACTTCCTTGCGAAGCTTTTTTAAAACCTCGGCCAAAATCTTGCCGCCTTCGGCCATTAATCCGATCTCTTTTTCCGTTTTTATGGTAATCACTTTTTCTCTTAGGAAGTCCTAATTTGCGGCCGGGAATCGCGGGTCAAAAATTTTCCCGAAGCAAGAAGTATCGCGTCCAGTGCCGATATTTTTTTGCCTTTATAGGGAAGTTTGTCAGCAAGATGTTTCGGTATTATAAATTGCAAAACTTTCTTTAAAACAACGCTCGGGGCCGGCGCGGCGTTAACCTTGGTTACTTTATAACCAAATCTTTTTGCCACTTTAAAGATCGGCGCGGTGCGGTTGTGATATTCGCGAAGCCGTACCTTTATCACTTCCGGCTTGTCCAAAGACCGCCTGTAAAAACTGCCGCCGCAAACCGGACAAAATTTCGGATTTTTTGTCGGATAAAACGCGGCGAGGAGCCCGTAACCGCAAACCGTGCAAAGCAAGCGATTGGAATTGCGCTTTATCGATTCGGCTTCCGATACTCCCAATTCAAAGATGAAAATATTCTGCCTGCCGTAAAGTTTTTGCAACACCGGGAAAAGCCCTTCCGCCTCATAAACCGTCCTCGGCGAACCAGAAAAAACCAATCCCCAACCTGCCTTCGCAATCCTCTCCGTAGCACGCTTAACCTCGTTTAAAACGAAGCTTGGTGTCATAAGCTTGCCGCCGTCAAAAAGCCTCTTCTCGCGCCTTATAAGGCCGGATTTCTGCCTTTTGGGGTCGTTTATAACCGACTCCAGATACTTGCCGGTATCAAAATGGATGAGATTCAATTTCTGCGCCAAAAGGTTCGCCTGCGTCCCCTTTCCCGATCCCGGCTGGCCGTATAGGATGATTACGATTTTATGCATGTTTAAAATATCTTATCTCGCAAAAAGGTTTTTCTCAAGCTTGTGTAAAAAAAGAGGCCTAGTAAAATACTAGACCCCAATACTTTCCTTAGACGACTTTTCTCTCGTGAACGCAAAACTTCCATCCTGGCCTTACTAACTCAATGAGGCCGTCGGCCTGCAGTCGCCAAAGAGGACCTTTTACCGGATCCACGCCGTCCGCATGCCACGATGTTTTTACTTCTTCCGGAATTAAAGAAAGCGCCCTCTGGTAAAACTCATCAATGCCGACAGGCCGTCCTGCTTCTTTTAGAACTTGAAAAACAACCCTTGCGGCAACGCATTTTCGGCGATCTCCCTTTATGTGCCGACGATCTTCTTTTCGACGCGCTTCTTTCCTGCGATCTTCCATTGTTCCTCCACTGTAATTCTATTTTTGCTGGTACTACGGGTAATATATTACAAGTTGAATTTTCTGTCAAATAAATATGGGGTGCCTCTGCCTTTAGAATTAAGTGTCGTTTCTTTTGAACTAGAAACGGCATCGCTAGGTGACGCTTTCTTTTTTTAACAATCGAGTGAGTTTTGGTTTTTTAGAATCTATTTTACTACAAGAATGAGTGGCGTTTCTTTTGAACCATAAGCGAAAGGCGAGATAGAAATCAGCGAGCGAACAGAGAAAATGCCGGGCGCCCGTGAGCGTAGCGAGGAGGGCGGAATTTTCTTGTCGTGAGCGAGCTGAATTTCTCGAGCCGAAGCGGGTTCAAAAGAAACTTGCGACACTCATTCTATCCCTTCGTACTCGCGCATCGTTAGCTGCGAATTGATCTGCCGCATCGTTTCAAGCGCCACGGCGACAACGATCAAAAGAGCGGTGCCGGAGATAGTTAAAACCTGAACACCTGTAAGTCTTTGAATTATCAAAGGCAATACGGCGATGAGGCCCAAAAATGACGCGCCGAAAAGCGTAATCTTATTAACCACTCCGGAGAAAAACTTGGAAGTAGCCTCCCCCGGCCTAATACCGGGAACGAATCCCCCTCCTCGTTGCAGATTCTTCGCGACTTCTTCAGGATTGAAAGTGATCGCCGTATAAAAGTAAGTGAAAATAAAAACAAGTGAGAAGTAAAAAATTCCGTAGAAAAGCTGGTTGTTCAAAAAACCGGAGATAATGCTGTTTAGCTTAACCGCGAGATTCGGAGAAAAAATTGATGACGCCTGAGCGATGAACTGAGGAAATAAAAGAACGGAGATGGCAAAAATGAGCGGTATCATTCCCGCTTGGTTTACCTTTAACGGCAAGTAGCTTTGCGCGCCGCCATACATTTTCATACCGCGCACGCGGCGAGCATAAGCAATCGGTATTTTCCGCTCACCCTCATTAAGATAAACAACGCCGGCAACAAGCAGTATGGCTATGATAACAAAACCGGCATAAGTCGGCAGAAGACTCGGGGTATATGACTCAAGCGCAAGTCCGACCTGAGACGGGATTCTTGAAACTATACCGGCCAAAATGATGAGTGATATTCCGTTCCCTATTTTCTTTTCACTGATAAGTTCTCCGAGCCAGAGGGCAAGCATGGAGCCGGTGGTTATTACGAGAACGTTTCTTATAAGACTAAAAAAATCCGGCCGATCTATGACCCCTTGGGATATTAAAAGAGATAAAAAACCATAAGCCTGAACAAATCCAAGCGGTATGGTTAAAAGCCTGGAGTATTGATTGAACTTGGCTTGCCCGCGAGCGCCCTCTTCGTAATACATCTCCTTGAACTTCGGGAAGATGATAGTTAAAAGCTGCATGATGATCGTAGCCGTGATGTATGGCCCGACCCCCAGCATGACCACCGACAAATTGGACAGTCCGCCGCCGGAGAAAAAGTTTAAAAATCCCAAAAATTGATTGGAGCCGAAATATGTCTGAAGACGAGTGTGGTCTACCTGCGGAATTGGAATTGCCGCAAGCAATCTGTAGGCAACTAAAAGGCCGGCGACAAGCAAAACCTTGTTGCGCAGATCGGGAATTTTGAATATCTGCAATATTTTATTCATTTTAATCCGTTATCTTTCCGCCGGCTTTTTCTATTTTTTTCTTCGCGTTGGCGGAAATCTTAAGTTTTTTCACGATAATCGGAGATTGAATTTCTCCATCGCCCAATATCTTAACGTCACCGCGGAAGCTGATTGGAAGAAGCCCTGTTTTTTTCAAAAAATCCAGGTCGATAGTTATCGGCCCCTTTCCGGAACTTTTTATCGCGAGAGATAAATCTTCAAGGTTTAAAATTTCGGGTTTGCCGGACCTCGGCAAATTCCTAAAACCGCGCCTCTTGGGAAGTCTTATGATAAGATCGCGTTCAGCCGGGCGGAGACGCCTGCCGGAACGGGACTTCTGCCCTTTTACTCCGCGGCCGGAATAACTGCCGCGCTTTCCACCGCGGCCTATCCTTTTTTTCCGCTGAAAATTAAATTTTGAAATTTGATGGAGCTGCATTTTAAGATTTGGTATTTCGCTTTTCGGGTTTCAATTTCTTAAGTGCCTCTAGGGCCGCCATGGCGTTCGTCAGTTTATTCGGCGTACGGCCCAAACACTTTGCCGTAGCGTCTTTTATCCCGGCAAGCGACAGAACAAAACGAACGGCTCCGCCGGCTCTTAGCCCGTGGCCCGGCGATGCCGGCTTCAGCAAAACTTCCGCGGCACTATATTTTGCCCAAACTTCATGCGGTATCGTCCTTCCGTCTTTCAGGTTTATCCTTAAAATATTTTTCTTCGCGTCCGCCTTGGCTTTGCCGACGGACTGGGCAACGTCAATGCCTTTCGCAATGCCAACGCCGATCCTGCCCTTTTCGTCGCCCAAAATAATCGTTGCCCGGAAACGGAATCTCTTGCCACCGGCGACAACACGGGTAACACGACGCAAGTCGAGCACTTTTTCTTTAAACTCTTCTTTTTTATGAATTCTTAATGGTCTCATTTTATAATTTTAATCCCGAGCTTCGCGCTCCTTCGGCAACGGCTTTTACGCGGCCGTGATAGTTATGGCCGCGCCTGTCAAAAACAACGCTTTGAATTCCCTTTTCAATCGCCTTTTTCGCGATAAGCTCTCCGACATGCTTTGCTAATTCTGTTTTCGTGAACTTCTCCGCCGATTTAACCACGTCTTTTAGCGAAACGTTGACAAGTGTATGCCCTTTTTCGTCATCAATAAGCTGAGCGTACATATATTGATTGCTCCTTGAAACAGAAAGTCTCGGTCTTGCGGCCGTTCCGAAAATACGCGCCCTTGCGCGCCTCGTCCTTATTTGCTGTATTTTGTTCAATATTTTTCTTTTCATAAAGTTATAAATTTCAGGATAAGCGTCTCGGCGTTATGCCGTGGCCGTGGCCCCGGCTTTTTTGCCGACTTTCCGCTTTATTACTTCGCCCCTGTATCTTATGCCCTTGCCCTTATATGGCTCCGGTTTTTTTAGAGATCTGATATTGGAGGCGAATTGCCCGACAAGCTCTTTGTCTAATCCGGAAATTTTTATTGCGCTTTTTTCTATTTCAACTTTAATTCCCTCCGGGATTGCCAGGCGCACTGGTACCGCATAACCAAGGTGGAGAACCAGTTCTTTGCCCTCGATCACCACCCGGTAACCGACTCCTTCAATATCAAGATTTTTCAAAAAACCGTTCGTCACTCCTTCGGCCGCGCTTTTCAAAAGCGCCCAATAGGTTCCCAAAACGGCGCCTTCTTTCTTATTTTTAGATTCAAAAGTAACGGAAACGTTTCCGCCTTCTGTTTTAAAATTTACCCCCGGCAGAGCCTTGATCTCTTTTTTTCCTTTCGGACCGCTAACGACCCACAGGTCGCCCTCGCGGGCAAGAGAAACACCGGCGGCAAGATTAATTGATTTTTTAGCTAAGCGTGACATGATAGTTAATTAAAAATTTAAAAATTAAAATGTAAAATTGTTGAGTTCGCGAAGCGAACGGCTCCTAAATTTTGAACTTTACACTTTACATTTTACATTATTTTTATTACCATATTTCAAACAAATATTCTCCGCCGACCTTATTTTTGCGGGCGTCTCTTCCGCTCATAATTCCTTTGGGAGTAGAAAAAATACCTACTCCGTAGCCGTTTCTAACCCACTTGATGTTTCTGTAATCCATATAAATATGACGGCTTGGTTTACTTTTAAGCTTAATACCGCTTATTACTTTTTTTGCAGAAAGTTTTATATCCAAAAAATTCTTCTTACCCACCGGTTTCTTTTGAACATCTTTTATGTAGCCTTCTTTGACCAAAACTTTGGCAACTTCAAAATCCATATTGGAACATGGAACGGTTAAAGAGCTCTTACCGGCATTTTCGGCGTTTTTAATTTTAGGAAGAAGATCGTAGTATGCCATTGTAGTTAATTAAAAATTTAAAAATTAAAATGTAAAGTTGTTGAGTTCGCTTTGCGAACGGCTCCTAAATTTTTCATTTTGCAGTTTACATTTTGCATTATTTTTATTACCAGCTGGCTTTTTTTACGCCGGGAATCTGCTGACGGGTTGCCATTTCCCGGAAACAGATACGGCAAAGATTAAAATCCCTCATGTATCCGCGCTTTCGACCGCAACGAAAACACCTTCTTACTTTACGTGTAGAATATTTTGGTGTTTTTTTACTTCTTGCGACAACAGATATTTTTGACATGTGCCGATTATGTATAAATTTTCGAGTCTGCAGACGAAGAAAATTTATCTACAGAATCGAGCACCCAGCCCCACTTTTTATAGTGTGGCTGATTTTGCGACCTTATGTTTTGTGTGTTTGTGATCATTTTATTTTTGGCTAACGATACCATATAAAGTGGGGCTGGGTAAATGTTTGCTGCCGCCGAGACTTCGTTTTTTGCTTGTCTGCGGCGGGTAAACATTTATTTCTTTTCGAACGGAACCCCTAATTCCCTGAACGCTTCGAGCGCTTTTTTGCGGTCTCTCATTTTTGGAACCATGCTGATCCCCAAAGAAAAAGACGTGGACAATTGGTCTTGGTTTATTTCCGGAAAAACCGACTGCTCTTTGATGCCGATACTCAACACTCCCCCGCCGTCAAGAGATTTAGCGCTAATGCCGGAAAAGTCCCTGACTCGCGGCAATACTATTTTAGTCAGTCGTTCAAAAAAATCAACCATTCTCTTTTTCCTTAAGGTAACCTTGAGGCCGACTGTCTGGCCTTCCCGCACCTTAAAACCGGCGATGGATTTTTTTGCTGGTCTTGCCTGCGGCTTCTGCCCGGAAAACATTTCTACTTCTTTGATCACTTGGGGCAAAATTTTATCGTTGAAATTCGGCTGGCTCGAAAGGCGCCCGATGCCGACGTCAATAACTATTTTTTCGAGAAATCCCCTGGCCGTTATTTCAGCCGCGGATCTTTGTTTGTTTTTTGTAATCGTGGTCATAAATTTGTAGTTAGACCGAAGAGCCGCATTTCTTGCAAATTCTTATTTTCTTGTTATCGGCTTCAATTTTAAATCCGACCCTTGTCGGCTTTTTGCAGCTCGGGCAAACAAGCATGGCATTCGATACTTGGAGCGGCCTTGGCATTGAAACAATTTCTCCTTTTTGGTTTTGGCCTTTCGGCTTTACGCGCTTTTTATATAAATTCAAACCTTCGACTATGATCTTTCCCGCGTCTTTAAAAGTCTTGGAAACTTTCCCTGTTTTCCCTTTGTCTTTTCCGACTATTATTTTAACTTGGTCGCCTTTTTTGATACGCATGGTGGTCTAAACTATTTCTTCGGCCATAGTCATTAATTTTTCGAATCCTTTTTCTTTTAATTCTTTGGGCATTGGTCCGAATACGCGCGTGGCAATCGGCTCCTTTTTCGCGTCTATTAAAACTGCCGCGTTTTCGTCAAAACGGATATATGACCCGTCCTTTCTGCGGACAGGGGCTCTTTGTCGGACCAAAACCGCTTTTACTATATCTTTCTTTTTTACTGTTTTGCGCGGTTCGGCAGACTGAATAGAGGCAACGAAAATATCTCCAAGTCTTGCGTATCTGTGTCTTGTTCCGCCAAGAATTCTAAAGCAGCGGATAAATTTAGCTCCGCTGTTGTCGGCTACTTTTAATATTGCTCGTTCTTGGATCATGGTTGTTTTTTACAATTTCTTAATTATTTTCCAGCGCTTATCTTTAGATATCGGCTTTGTTTCTTCGATTATGACTTCGTCACCGGTTTTATAAGAGCCATCTTCGTCGTGAGCCTTAAAACGCTTTGAAATTTTATAATATTTCAAATACTTTGGATGCTTTTTAAGGCGAACGATCTCCACGGTGCGCGTTTTAAGCATTTTGTCGCTGACAACAATGCCCGTAAGCCTTCTTTTCTTTTTTTGTTCTGCGATAGCCATGTTTATTTTTTATTTCTTGTTATGGTTTTCTTTTATAAAAGTAAAAATTCTCGCAATGTATCTTCTTAGCTCTCTGACCTCTTGAAAATTTTTCACTTTTCCGGCGTCAAGATTGAATCTTAATCCTTGAAGACGTTCTCTGGAATCGCTCAAAAGCTTTTGCAGTTCCGATAACGGCTTGGACTTTAATTCTTTAATATCTTTTTTCTTCATGGTAATTAATGATTGCTCTTTTCAACGACCCTGCTTTTAAACGGCAGTTTGTGGCCGGCAAGACGAAATGCTTCTCTCGCCATTTCTTTTTCCACTCCATCGACTTCAAAAATGATCCGTCCCGGACGAACTGGGAAAACATAATGGTCAACGCTGCCTTTTCCTCCGCCAAGTGTTTTTTCCGGGGCCTGTAATGTGATCGGTTTATCGGGAAAAACCCTTATCCAAAGGCGCCCATTGCGCTTAAGATGGCCAGTGATCGCCTTCCTTGCCGCTTCAATTTGCCTGGAATTCAACCATGCCATTTCAAGCGCCTTTAGGCCATATTGGCCGAAACTCAAATCCAGCCCGCGAGTTTCCGTTAATCTCCTCCGCGAGCGGCCCTTTTGCCACTTTCTGTGTTTAACTTTTTTTGGAATAAGCATGTGTTTAAAAACCGGGAGTAATTTTTTTGCCTTTATACGTCCAAACCTTTATGCCGACAGTGCCGTAACTGGCAAAAGCAGTGGCCTCGCCGTAGTCAATGTCCGCTCTTAGCGTCTGAAGCGGCAAAGATCCTTTACCAAGCCATTCCGTGCGCGCAATTTCGCCGCCATCAAGCCGGCCGGAAACTTTAATTTTGGCGCCCTTAATTTCTTTGTGCTGCATAATGGCTTCCATGTGTTTTTTAATTGTTCTCCTGAACGGCATCCGTTTTTCAAAGTCCCAAGCAATTTGCTGCGCGACATATTGCGCGGAAATTTCGTTCCTTTTTAATTCTTCAACGTTCAGACTGATTCCGGGAATGTTCTTCGCTTTTCTTAACTTCTTAACTGCGTCTGTTATGAATTTATTCAAATCCTCGATTCCCTTACCACCCCTGCCAATTATCATTCCCGGTTTCGCCGCCTTAATAAAAATTTTAATGTTTCCGGCCGCTCTTTCTATTTCAATGGAAGCGATGCCAGCCGTGGCAATCTTGGATTGAATAATTTTTCGGATAGCTTCGTCTTCTTCTAAAAGTTTGCCGAATTTGCCCTTTTCGGAAAACCACCTTGAGGCCCAGTTTTTACTGATTCCCACCCTAAATGATATTGGATGTATTTTTTGACCCATGTTTTTGATTATTTGGCGAAGCCCGCCTTGCGGTTGAATAATTTTTTAAAGAATCCCGGCTTTTTTACGTTGGAAATTTTACTCTCTTCGGAATATTGTTTTTCCTTTTTCATTGGCGCGTGTTCTTTGGGCAGTTTTGTTCTTTTAGGAGCAACAATTTTAAAGCGGCGCGATTCTTTTCCTTCGGTAAGCACAATCGTAACATGGCTCATTTTCTTCTGGATTTCCGTGGCCCTTCCTCTTGCTCTCGGAAGAAATCTTTTGAGCATTGGTCCGCCATCTACCTGTAAACTATTTATATATAATTTGCTCTCTTCAAGTTTTTGGTTGGTTTTGGCATTGGCAACCGCCGAACGAAGAAGTTTGAGAATGGGTCCTGCCGCTCTGCCGCGCAAAGAAAGAAGCTGTGCCTCTGCTTCGTTTACCGGCAATCCCCTGACGAGGTCGGCAACCAAACGCACCTTGCGGGGCGCGATCCTTAAATAATTTAATTTTGCGACTTGTCGGATCATGTTTGTTTTCTTTATTTTTTGGCTTCTTTGGGCGCGACTGCTGACGCGGTAGCGGCTCCCGCAACTTGAGCCTTGCTCGCCTCAAGTTCCCTCTGCATTTTTCCTCCGTGCCGCGTGAACTTCTTCGTCGGAGCGAATTCGCCGAGACGGTGTCCAACCATGTCTTCGGAAACTTTTACTTCAACAAAATTTTTTCCGGTATGCACCGCGAAAGCGTAGCCGATCATTTCCGGAGAAATTTCCGAGGCTCGCGACCACGTTTTAATAATCGCTCCACTATCGGGTTTGAGCTTTGATATCTTTTTTAAAAGTTTTTGGTCGACATACGGACCTTTTTTGCTGCTTCGTCCCATTTTTTTATGATTTAATTTATTTTCTTCTTTTTACGATCAGCGCGTTGGACCATTTTCTTCTGTTGCGCGTCTTTCTGCCGCCGGTAATTTTACCCCATTTCGTCTTTGGTTTTCTTGTTCCGCGCGGCTGGCTGCCTTCTCCACCGCCGTAAGGATGATCAACCGGGTTCATTGCTTTACCGCGAACCGTTGGACGAACACCGAGCCATCGTGACCTGCCCGCTTTTCCGATAACAACCAAGTTGTGTTCGGGATTAGAAACTTGGCCAAGAGACGCGTAACAATCCCAGGAAACGCGTCTTGTTTCTCCCGAAGATAATTTGAGGTCGGTATAGCCCTCGGAATTAGCGAGAACTTCGGCATAAGAACCGGCTGATCTTGCAAGTTTTCCGCCCAGGCCAGGCCTTAACTCCGCGTTGTGTATTTGATAACCAACCGGTATATTTCTCAGCTTCATTCTGTTTCCCACTTTAAGCACGCCGACATCTTTTGTGGACACTTCATCGCCAACCTTAAGGCCGTTCGGAGCCAAAATATAACGCTCGTTGCCGTTGCCGTAATCAACAAGAGCTATGAACGCGGTGCGATACGGGTCGTATTCCAATGTCTTTACCTTCGCCGGTTTATCAAATTCCAATTGCTTGAAATCTACCATTCTGTAAAGCTTTCTGTTTCCCCCTCCTTGATGACGCATGGTTATGCGCCCTTGGGAATTTCTTCCGGCGTGTTGCGGCAATTTCTTAAGGAGTGACTTTTTCGGGTTGACGCGGCTTAACAAGCCGTAATCAACGGTTGTCATGCTCCTTCTTGATGGTGTTGTGGGTGAATAAAATTTCATTATTGTATTTCTATTTTTTGCCCCTTCTTTAACGTCACGATCGCTTTTTTAAAACCAGCTTGCTTGCCGATGATATTTCCCATTCGTTTCTTTTTGGGCGGACGGCTGACCATGTTAACGCCGACCGGGTCTACTTTATAAATCGCCTTAATTGCTTTTTTAACCTCGGGCTTCGTGGCGTTGGACCTCACAATAAAAACATATTTCCCGGCCTCGCTCAAGAAGGTGGATTTTTCCGTGATCAATGGTGATTTAATTAAAAAAAGATTGGCCATGGTTTTAAGCTTTATAGTGCTCGGCAACGGAGGAAACCGCCGGTTTCTCTATAAAAATATTTTTATGGTTCAGAACATCGTAAACGTTCAATGAGCGCGCGTTCGTTGCCTTTGTTTTTGTTAAATTAGAAGCGGCTCTAAAGATTTTCTTGTTGTTGTCGCCGGCGACAAGCAAAACGTCGTATTTTTTATTTTTCCTGTCTTTTTTCAAGATCGATTTCAAATATCCCGCCAGAACTTTTGTTTTGGCAGTTTCCGGTTCCAGTGATTCGAACACTTTCAAATCTCCTTCTTTCATTTTTTTTGAAATCGCGCTGAAAAGCGCCAATCTTTTCATCTTTTTATTAACTTTTTGGCTATAATCCCTGTCCTTTGACGGCCCGTGAGATTTTCCTCCACCAACCCAGAGCGGAGAACGCGTGGAGCCGTGTCTGGCGCGACCAGTTCCTTTCTGCGCCCATGGCTTTTTGCCTCCGCCACGCACTTCGGCGCGAGTTTTGGCGTGAGCCCAAGGAAGGCGCGAATTGGCGAGCTGAGCGCGCAAAACCTGAGCAACGAGAGCAGCCCTCCATTTTTCTCCGAAGATCTTTTCAGGCAGATCAATTTCGGAAACGACTTCGTTTTTTAAATTGTAGACTGGCGTTTTCATTTTCCTTTATTTTGTTTTTACAACTTCCACGATGCCGCCGTTCGCGCCGGGAACCGCTCCTTGTATAAGAAGCAGTTTTTTTTCTTCGTCAACACCGACAACTTTAAGATTTTTTATGGTTATTCTTTCGTCTCCCATGTGTCCCGCCATTCTCCTGCCGGGTACAACTCTTTGAAAGGCAGTGCTACCGATCGAACCGGGAGCTCTGAGCCTGTTTTTCTGTCCGTGAGTTTTCGGACCGCCGTGAAATCCGTGGCGTTTAACTACGCCTTGAAATCCCCTTCCTTTGGATGTTCCGCTCACGGTAACTTTGTCGCCTTCCTTGAAAATACCGAGGGACACTTCGTCTCCGACCTTAAATTGGGCGAGGTCAGCGCCGTTTCTTTTTCCAAATTCTTTTTTTGCCTTACCCAAACTAAGCTGAACCGCTCCGTAGCCGTCTTTATCCTTGGTCCTTACGATAGAAACTTTATTTGGCTCGGCACGAAGAACGGTAACGGGAATTGCCTCGTTGCCTTTCCAAATTTGGGTCATTTTAAATTTTTTTGCCAAGATAAACATGTCTATAAAAAAACCGCCGAAGGGTAGCTCCGGCGATCCGGTCTATCCTTGTGAAAACGTCCTTAAATGTTCGTTCGAACGTTCATTAAAGAGATATCCTGTAATGATAGGTCGGTCATTAAAATATGTCAATAGCGCGGAAAACTAAGACGAAACGAATATCCGCGCGGCAAGCTGCCCGTATTCATGGGCAAATAATAAATGCCCCCACACAACTGTGTGGGGACAAAAAGTAAATTCATTTCTAATTATGAGCGAGAAGTCGCCCTACGTCGTTCCATACACCAAGAGCGAAAAGAAATAGCACGATCCCGTAACCGCCAAACGCGATCCTCTGTTTAAGCCGATCGGATAAATCCCGTTTGATCAAAGATTCAACACCAAAGATGAAGATGTGGCCACCATCGAGCGGCAAGATTGGCAGAAGATTTAATATGGCCAAACTTATGCTGATGAGCGAAAGAAATTGAAGCAACGGTAAGATACCAAGCTGCGCGGCTCTTCCGGCATATGAACCGATGCCGATCGGACCCGACACGCTTTTGGCCGAAACCTTTCCGCGCACCATACCCGCGATAGCCCTCACAGTCATAACTACAACTTCTTTATTCTCTCCGATCGAGGCAGCTACCGCGTCTGTGACCGCAAGTTTTTTTGTGGTTACGCGGGGCGGTGAAATAGAAATGCCTATCAACCAACGATTTTCGTCTTTGTCAAAAAATGGTGTTACTGAAATTTTTTGGCCGGCATTATTTCGTTCCACAACCAACTCCAATTGTCTCCCATTGGACTTGTTGAGAATCGATATAAATTCCGATATGGCAAGTATCTCAACGCCATCCGCGGAAATAATTTTGTCGCCAACCTTCAGACCGGCTTCGCGCGCAGAAGAATGTGTTGGAAACTCTGC
>Ga0209515_10003208_pt1 | contig 23819 bp, 23 predicted proteins | sample Subgroupgradi54m_FD_187454 | JGI IMG/M metagenome (GOLD analysis project Ga0209515, IMG submission 187454) | Subsurface groundwater microbial communities from S. Glens Falls, New York, USA - GMW60B uncontaminated upgradient, 5.4 m (SPAdes)... ... | reverse complement strand
AAGAATAAGAACCATGTTCAGCTACAATTTTTTTAGGGTCAGGCCCGTTTGCATGATCCAGCTCTTCAAGAATATGATGCTGACTTTCAAGTTTTATTTTTTGAGCCTGAAGATCTTGGATTTCAGCATGCGTTGTTTCAAGCGAAGCTTCAACGCTTTGTTTTCGTTGTAAAAACTCTGTCAACGCGTTTCGAGTTTCTGCTAATTTGGCTTCGTGGTCTGAACGTTCAGTAGCAATTGTTGCGCGGCGACTCATTAAAGAAGTTTGAATTTCAATCAACTTGGCTTTCTTTTCTTTAAACGTAACTTGTGTTCGCTCTAAAGTAAGCAGTTCAACCTGATTTTTATTAAGGGTATTTTTAAGGTCTGAAATCTGTCGAGCAAGATCAAACAAATGAGTTTGTTGGTTTGCGAGGTCGTCTCCCTCAAAACATGTTTCTGTAGGAAGGTCTGATAAAAGCGATTCTTTTTGTTCTTTTTCGGTTTGCAGTTGGTTGACAATATCCAATAATTGTTTACGTTCCTCTGATTTGCGTTTGATTTCAATGGCGAGATGCTCATATCTTTGATTTAAAGACTCGGTTTCTCCCAAAGCCTTTTCGCTATTCAGTTTTGAGAATTCAATTTTTTCTCGATGAAATTTTTCGTAGTTCTCCAAAGACAGCAATTCTTGCTTAACCTCAGAGCGGGTATTTTCACATTCCATAAAACTTTGTTCAAGCTCCCGAAGTTTATCTTCGAGTTCGCGGATCGAACTCGTTTGTTTGGAGACGGCTCCTTCTAAATCATTTAGCGATGTAGTGTGCTCATTTCGCTCGTGCCCAAGTGAATTCAATTGTTCATCGAGGCATTGAAGTTCAAAGAAGGATTTTTGGATTTCAAGTTTCTTAAGCCGCTCAAATTGATCTTTATAACGTTCGGCTCTTTGTGCTTGGCGTTCAGCATAGCGGATATTTCGTTCCACCTCGCTAACAATATCATTTAAGCGCAGTAAGTTTTCTTCAGTTCGTTCCAATTTTCTAAGCGCTTCTTCCTTTTTAACTTTGTATTTTGAGATTCCGGCCGCTTCTTCAATTAAGGAACGCCTTTCTTCTGCTTCCGCATTTAAAATGTAGTCAATCCTTCCTTGTTCAATCATTGAGTAAGAGTTAGACCCGATGCCTGTATCTAAAATGAGGTCTTGGATATCTTTTAAGCGGCAAGGAGTTTTGTTGATCAGGTATTCACTTTCACCGGATCGATGAAGACGGCGCGTGATGACAACTTCTTCGTATTGGATTGCCAATTTTTGATCGGAATTATCAATCGTGAGAGAAACTTCTGCGAAGTTAACGGGTTTTCTGAAGTCTGTTCCGGCGAAGATGACATCTTCCATCTTGGTTCCACGGAGAAGTTTTGCGCTTCGTTCTCCTAAAACCCAGCGGATGGAGTCTGAGATGTTGCTTTTTCCGCAGCCGTTTGGCCCAACCACGCAGGTAACGCCGCGTTCAAAAGAAACCTCGGTTTTGTCAGCGAAAGATTTAAATCCGAAGAGTTCAATTTTTTTGAGGTACATGTTGTTTCTTTTAGGCTGTTTAGCCTACACCCTTCCCTTATACGGTTGTTTAATTATCGTCATCCGGATAAGGAAGTTTAACAGATAATAATACAGCGAAGAAGCAAAAGGAGCTACTAGAAAATCAGATGAAAAAATAGCAGGATTAGCCGTCAAATCGCTTAAAGCAAAGAGCTGCATTATGGCCGCCAAAGCCAAGCGAGTCTGATATAGCGACGCGGATCTTCGCCCGTCTGGGCTCATTTGGAACATAGTCAAGGTCACATTCAGGATCGGGATATTTATAATTTGCAGTCGGAGGGACAATTTCATTTTTGATGGCAAGGGCTGTAAAAACGGCTTCTACACCACCCGCCGCACCTAGAAGATGTCCGGTCATCGATTTGGTCGAACTCACCATCAGTTTTTTTGCCACAGGTTCTGTAAACGCTTTTTTAATGGCGAGAGTCTCAACCTTATCGTTCAAAGGTGTGGAAGTCCCGTGGGCGTTTATATAGTCTACATCTTCAGGCTTAATTTTTGCATCCTTAAGCGCATTAATAATGCAGCGCGTAGCCCCTTTTCCTTCCGGATCCGGCGCGGTCATATGAGTAGCATCTGAGGTCATTCCATAACCAACGATTTCACAATAAATTTTTGCATTTCGTTTAAGTGCATGTTCTAATTCTTCAAGCACAACAACTCCGCAACCTTCTCCCATAACGAAACCATTTCTTGTTTTGTCAAACGGACGAGACGCACTTGCCGGATCATCATTATGAGTTGAAAGAGCTTTCATGGCATCGAAACCGCCAAAACCTAATGGTGTAATGCAAGATTCTGTTCCGCCGGCAAGCATTACATGCGCTTCGCCTCTTTGTATGATTTTTAATGCATCCCCTATGGCATGAGAACCTGTAGCACAAGCGGTTGCCACACAATTGTTCGAACCTTTTAAACCAAGCTCCATCGCGACTTGTCCGGGAGCCATGTTCACAATTAGCATGGGAATCAAAAATGGAGATATGCGGCCCGGCCCTTTTTCCAGAAGAATTTTATGTTGCTCTTCAATGATGCGCAACCCTCCGATACCGGAGCCAATCAAAACACCGCAAAGATTAACATCCTCTTTTGTAAAATCCAAACCTGAATCCTGGACAGCCATCTTAGCGCCCGCTACAGCGAATTGCACAAAGCGGTCACTTTTTTTAATTTGTTTAGCTGAGAGGAATTTGAGAGGATCGAAATCTTTTACTTCAGCAGCAACTTTTGAGGTGAAATGGTCAGCATTAACTTGTGTTACGCGAGCGGTTCCGCTCTTACCCTTCAGGATTGCATTCCATGCATCTTCGAGAGTATTGCCTATTGGAGTAACACAACCAAGTCCGGTGAGGACCACGCGATGTTGCATAACGGATTATGTGATTGGGAAGGAGAATTGAACATCTAGAAGGGTGCGCCTTATTTGGCGGCACATTTTTCTTCGATGTATTTTATGGCATCCCCTACGGTTTGAATTTTTTCTGCATCCTCGTCTGGAATTTCAATTCCAAATTCTTCTTCAAGTGCCATAACGAGTTCAACCGTATCAAGTGAGTCTGCGCCTAAATCGTCAACGAATGATGCTTCAGGAGTAACTTCTTCAGCTTTTACTCCCAACTGTTCAACAATAATCTCTGTGATTTTATCTTGCACGGCCATTCTCATTCCTCCTTGATTTAGTTATATACTTAGTCCGCCATCAACTGCAATTACTTGACCTGTTAAATATCCAGATCCTTCACAAGCTAAATAAACTGCTAAGTTTGCAATATCTTCAGGCTCGCCGTAACGGCCTAACGGGATATGTTCTTTAACTTCTGTTTCTACCTTTTCTCCCAATTTTGCCGTCATATCGGTCCGAACAAACCCGGGAGCTATTGCATTAACTGTTATGTTGCGCTTTGCCAATTCTTTTGCGACAGTTTTGGTGAAGGCAATTACCCCGCCTTTAGAAGCTGCGTAATTTGCTTGTCCCGCATTACCCGTTAACCCAACGACGGAACTCATATTGATAATTCTGCCACTGCGTTGCTTGATCATTGGTCTTGTGACAGCTTTTGTAAATAAAAAAATACTTTTTAAATTTGTAGAAAGAACAACGTCCCAATCTTCTTCTGACATCAACGCAAGCAATTGATCGCGCGTTGTGCCAGCATTGTTGACGAGTATATCGATCCGAGAATAGGTGTCAAGCGTTTTTTTGACGGTTTCCTCGACCTTTTGAGCCTCTCGAATATCAAAGGCAAAGTGAAGCGGTTTTTGGCCAAAAGTTTGTTCAATTTCAGCGCAAACACTTTCTAGAAGTCGCTCATTTGTAGCGCAGAGCACAAGTTTTGCTCCTTCTTTTGCAAAAGCAAAAGCGATCGCTTTACCGATTCCTCTGCTTGCCCCCGTAATGATGGCTACTTTATTTTGAAGAAGCATTTAAGACTCCACTAGAATAGGTTTAAGTTGTTCTAAATCAGCCTTTTTTTCAATGCTCGTTACATTCAATTTTGGATTGATTTTGCGAGCCAACCCTTTCAGCACTCGCCCTGGGCCCAATTCAAGCAATTCAAACGATCCTAAACCAGCAACTGTTTCCATTGTTTTGATCCATTGGACTGAGCTCGTAAGCTGTTTTGACAATAAAGCCCGTATTGTCTCAGGATTTGAAACAGGTTCTCCTGTAACATTAGGGATAAAAATACCTTTTGGTGGTTTTATGCTGACTTTACGAAGAGCATCTTCCAAACCGGCTTTTGCATGTTCCATCAATGACGAATGAAAGGCTCCTCCCACTTTAAGCGGAATAGCTCGTTTCGCCCCTTTTGTTTTTGCGACTTCACAAGCTTTATTAACAGAATCCATAGGTCCTGAAATGACAATTTGATCCGAACCATTTAAATTCGCAAGTTCCGTTCCGGTTTCTTGACACAGCGAAGCGCAGTCTTTAACAGAAAGCCCTAAAATCGAAGCCATGGTGCCCGGTTTTTTTTGATTGGCTTCTTCCATTAATTCCCCTCTTCTCCGCACCAATTTAAGCCCATCTTCAAACGAAATGGCTTCCAATGCGATAAGAGCTGTAAATTCTCCCAAACTGAGTCCGCAAGCAAATTTCATTTTTAATTTAGGATATTGCGATTGAACAGCTTGTAGAACAGCAAGACTTGTTACAAATATAGCAATTTGGGCGTTAACCGTCCGCATCAATTCTTCGTCAGATCCTTCAAAACATAATTTAGTTAACTCAAAACCAAGAATTTGATTTGAACGATCAAACAAAGAACGTGCTTCAGGGCTATTTTGATAGAAGTCTTGTCCCATTCCAACTGATTGGGCTCCCTGGCCTGGAAATAAAAAACCGACTTCCTTCATGCTACCACCGAATGGTGCAAGCAGCCCAAGTCAGTCCGCTACCGAAAGCAACTAACACCACGTTCGAATTTTTCTTAATGAAACCGCTTTTCACCGCTTCATATAAAGCTACCGGAGTAGACGCGGCAGACATATTGCCATAACGGTCTAGATTGATAAAAATTTTTTCGATGGGAATGCCTGTTCTTTCTGAAACAGCATTTAATATTCTTAAATTAGCTTGGTGCGGAATTAAATAGTCTATATCTTCTACTTTTAAGTTTGCCCTTTTGGCTACTTCAACGATGGCATCTTCCATGGTTCGAACAGCAGCTTTGAAAACTTCAGAACCTTCCATTTGCACATAATGAAGCCCTGCGCTTACTGAGTCTGGACTCGGCGGAATAGCAGAACCACCCGCAGGAATATGTAACAAATTCGCTTGCGCTCCATCAGCACCTAAATAAGTAGCTAAAATTCCATGGCCATCTTTCACTTCTCCAACAACCGCAGCTCCTGCCCCATCACCAAACAAAACACAAGTGGATCGATCCTTCCAATCTATAAAACCGGAAATCACTTCTGCCCCTACCACAAGAATATATTTATAGCTTCCGGAACGGATGAGTCCTTCGGCAATTGTGATAGCGTATGGAAATCCGGAGCAAGCAGCAGAAATGTCAAATGCTGCACACTTAGCTCCAATTTTTTTTTGCATAATGCAAGCTGTTGATGGAAAAACCTTGTCGGATGAAATAGTGGCTACGATAATTAGATCTAAATCGGTTGGTTTTAATCCTGCAGATTGTATTGCTTCTAAGGAAGCTTTTGCGGCAAGATCGCTGGTGGCCATTCCTTTTTCTGCAATGCGGCGCTCACGAATTCCAGTACGAGTTTGAATCCACTCATCAGAAGTGTCGACCATTCTTTCTAAATCTTGGTTTGTTAGGACTTTTTCGGGGAGATAAGCCCCTAACCCTAAAAAACCAACCCGTTTTTGGGTCATACTAGGAATTCACTTTTGGAATAGGAATTGATTTTGGAGGTAAGTTTAAATTCGCACTATTTCGGCTGGAAATGCCATCGATGATGCGGTCGTTGACCTGTTCAAGAATCGATTCACGCGCAACACGGATCGCGTTACAAACTGCCTTGGCAGATGAAATTCCATGCCCAATAATGACGACTCCATCGACACCTAAGAGTGGCGCGCCGCCGGCTTCTTCATAATTTGTTTTTCTTCGAATAGAGTCAAAAGCGGGTTTGCAGAGAAGGGCGCCAATCCGAGCAAGCCAATCTTTTTGAATTTCCTCAGCAATAAGTCTAATCATCATTTCAAAAATACTTTCAGTTGTTTTTAAAACCACATTCCCTGCAAAGCCATCGCACACAATGCAATCCGATTTACCCGTGAAGAAATCGCGACCTTCAATATTTCCGATAAAATTTAATCCGGAATCACGAAGTAATTTGTACGCTTCTTGCAGCGTTTCAGTTCCTTTGGATTCTTCTTCGCCGATATTCAAAAGTCCAATCGAAGGTTTTTTCTTTTTGAGAAGATGGCGTGAGTAAACATCGGCCATAACAGCATATTGAAGTAAATGCTCAGGCGTAGGATTGATATTAGCTCCAACATCAATGGCGACTGAAATGCCATGTAGCGTTGGAATGGTGATTAGAATGCCCGGCCGTTTGATACCTGGCAATAGACCGAGATTTAACGTAGAAGCAGCGACGGCAGCGCCTGTATTGCCAGCGGTTACAACTGCATCAACTTCCTTTTGTTTAAGCAGTTGAATACAGACAGAAAGGGACGAATCTTTCTTTTTTTTAATCGCCTGGACTGGGGAATCACTCATTTCAACAACTTCAGAAGCATGGCGTATTGATATTTTTCCGCCAGTAACTTTGTGGCGATAAAGCTCACGTTTGATCGCATCTTCTCGTCCTGCGATTGTGATTTCCAAATCGTCAAAACTATTTGCGGCTTGAACAGCTCCTTCTACAACAAGTTGAGGAGCGTAATCACCGCCCATGCCATCTACTGCAACTTTAATCATGAGTTGTCCCCGGCTCCTTTTTTGCTTTAACCGCTATCGTAATCACTTGTCGGCCTTTATAGAAGCCACAATAAACACAAATACGATGCGGCAATATCAATCGCGCGCAGTTTGCGCATTTTGACAGCGAACGGGTTTTTAATTTATCATGCGTCCGTCTAAGTCGAGTTCTTGAATTCGAATGCCTACGTTTAGGGTGCGCCATTTACTTTTCCTTCTTTCTTAGTACATCTTTTAGTTGACCTAATACTGAAGAAGATTCAGCCGAATTCTTGCACTGACATGTTTCGCGATTTAAATTTGTACCGCACCGGGAACAAATGCCGCGACAGTTGACATCACACAAAAAACGATCGGGATGCAGCAAAATCAAAAGGTCTCGCAAATCATCCGTTGTATCAATTGTTTCCCTACCGTGGATATCGTATGACAAATCGAATGGTGTTGATACAATGCTTTGAATGTGTTCCAAACACCGCCCACAAATTTGATCGATGTCACTTGTGAGCATCCCACGAAATGTTACTGTCTGGTTAATTCGTTCCGCTATTCCCTCGAGAGCTACTTTCTTGAGGTAATGCAGGTCTATAAATTCTAAATCCAATATGTTTGGGTCGTATGAGGTCTTGAGTTGTTCCAATACCCCTTCTTTGAACCCAGCAACTTTGAGAATCATATTTTTGAATGCTCACTTTTCTCAGGATAATTGTTCGCTTAGCGCGCGTTTAACAAATGGAGGGACAAAATGAGAAACGTCTCCACCGAGTTGCGCAATTTCTTTAATTAAGCGCGACGAAAGATAAAAATGTTTTTCAGAAGGCATTAAGAACATGGTGTCAATGTCATCTGCTAACAGCCGATTGGTCAACGCCATCTGAAATTCATAATCAAAATCAGAGGTGGCACGAAGACCGCGAATAATAATTCCGATTTTTTTCGATCGAGCGTAATCCACCATTAAACCGTCAAACGTGTCCACGACCACGCCTTTTTTATTTCCAACCGCTTGTTTCAATAGCTTTAAGCGCTCTTCAACAGAAAATAAATGGTTTTTTTCGTTATTGACGGCCACGGCAACATAAACATGGTCAAAAATCTGTCGCGCGCGGTCAATTAAGTCTATATGACCGAAAGTCACCGGATCAAAACTTCCAGGGTAAAGCGCTCTTCGCTGCTTTAAGCTATTCACGGGTACCTGTTTTATTTAACAAACTAACAAAAGTCTGCCCAATTTTTATGCTTCGCTGATGGCAAAGTGTTACTAAATCCTTGGGTAGGCCTTCTAGATTTGAGTGTCCAGTCACTATGTTTCCGAAGGGAGTTACTATATCAGAACGGTCTAAATGGCGCAATACTTTTTTTATAAGTCCTTTATTATGAGGGGGATCCAGAAAGATCAGACTAAACGTTTTACCTTGTTTTTGGAGCTTATCGAGCGCATCGAAAATCGACATTTTTAACATAAATCCGAATGGTTTAAGATTAAGGGTTTTTAAATTTTGTTCAATGCACATTGAAGATGCTCTTGATGCATCCACAAAATAAGCTTCATTTGCTCCCCGGCTTAAGGCTTCTATCCCCAGGCTTCCGCTTCCGGCAAAAAGATCAAGCACTGTCGCCGATTCACACAGAGTCCCTAACACATTAAAGATCGTTTCTTTGGCACGATCTGTTACAGGGCGCGTCAGAGGAGTTTTGGGGAAGCAGAGCTTGCGTCGTTTGAGTACGCCGCCGATAATTCTCATTGTGATTGGAACCTCGGACGTCTCATATTCATTTCTTCCGTCAACAAATAGTGCTCAGACTTAGAAAGCTCAGGGTCATCATCCAGAAGTTTTTTAGCTTCATTTCGAGCAAGAACAAGTAATTCTGAATCGCGAACCAGATCCGCAACTTGAAAGAACGGGAGACCACTCTGTTTCGTTCCGAAGAAATTACCAGGTCCTCGCAGTAAGAGATCTTCTTCTGCAATCGCAAAACCGTCGTGCGCCTTAGTCAAAATGCGAAGCCGTCTTTTACCTTCTTCCGTATTTGGATTTCCAAACAAAAAACAACTTGCCGCTTTGTCGCCCCGCCCAATCCGCCCCCGCATTTGATGGAGTTGGGAAAGCCCAAAGCGTTCTGCATTTTCAATGACCATGTAAGTAACATTGGGATTGTCCACACCTACTTCAATGACAGAAGTTGCAACCAGCACTTTAATTTCACCGGCATAAAATTTTTTCATCACCTCATCGCGCTCTTTTTTTACTAACCTTCCATGGACCAAACCAATTGGTATGCCCTTAAAAATTCCTTTTCGGAGGCGTTCGTACTCTTGCTTAGCAGCGCCTAACGGATCTGTTTGAAGATTGGAACGCTCCATTTCTTCAATAATCGGAAAAAGAATATAGGCCTGTTCATTGTTTTTTGAAATTCGAGTTCGGATTTGTTCTACAACCTCAGGTTCTTTGTCTTGATTTATCCAATAGGTTTTGATCTCCTTGCGTCCTTTCGGAAGTTCGCGGATAGTTGAAATGTCAAGATCGCCGTAAAGAGTAAGACCTAATGTGCGCGGAATCGGAGTTGCTGTCATGACGAGAAGATGTGGCCGCGGTCGCCGCAGAATTAATTTAGCGCGCTGACGGACTCCAAATCGATGTTGTTCATCAATCACAACCAACCCTAAATTTTTAAATTGGACATCTTCTTGAAGAAGCGCGTGCGTTCCAATGACAACAGATGTTTTTCCGGCCCCAATGTTTTTGATCAATCGGTTGCGATCCTCCTCTTCAACGCCTCCGGTCAGAAGTGCTGTGGAAATCTCGAGGGGGTTTAACAACTTGCTTAATGTTTTATGGTGTTGCTCCGCCAAAATTTCGGTGGGAACTAGGAGTGCACTTTGAAGATTGCTTTTAGCAGCTAAATAAAGAAAGAATGCGGCCACCATTGTTTTTCCGGATCCAACCTCACCTTGCAAGAGACGATTCATTGGTATTTCATTTTTTACATCCGTTAAAATCTCCGCGATTACCTTTTCTTGATCATTGGTTAATTCGAACGGGAGAGCCTTACGGAATTCTGTAAAAAAATGAGGGTCGATTTGAAAAGGTGTAGCACGTTCCTTGGCTTGGATCGCACGGATTTTTGAAAAGAGAATAGATTCAAACACAAAAAATTCATCGAAAATAATACGTTTGTGAGCCGATTGCAACGCTTCAAAATCTTCAGGAAAATGCATGATTTGCATGGCTTTTGGCAGATCCATTAAAGAATATTTTTTTCGGATGGATTCAGGTAAGAATTCTTTTATTTCTTTTGGAATGTAATGATCCGTCACTTCTTTCATTGCCGCTCGCAAAGACCGCTGCGCCAAACCTTCACTGAGCGGATAAATCGGAGTAATTCGACCCGTATGAGTTGTATCTCCCTCCCCTTCTTCAATTCGTTCGTATTCTGGAGAGCTTAGCTGCAAACGTTCTTGATATCGTTCAGCTTTACCGCTTAGGATAATTTGATCTCCCATTTTGAATTGGTTTTTTAAATAAGGCTGGTTGAACCAAACTGCCGGAATGATACCTGTTTGATCTCCTACCATCATTTCAAAAATAGAGCGCTGTTTAAGAGGGCGGACACCAAGCGCGAGAACTTCGCAGCGAATCGTGACATCGATGCCTGGTGTAATTTGAGCAATCGGTTGAAAATTAGAGCGGTCTTCGTACCGACGGGGAAAGAAATAACAAAGATCCCTGATGGTTTCAACGCCCAGGCGATTCAAGGCTTCAAACCGGCGAGGTCCGATCCCGCGGATAAAACGCGCTGATTTTTCTTCAGTTTGCATAGTTCCACATCATAAATTATTTAGAAAGAGATGTCGAGTGTCTAAACCTTAAACAAAATAAGGAAACACTTTCTTCTTTATGGTTTAGATGTTTCAGCGGGTGGTGCTGCAGAGGTTGTAGTAGTTGTTGATGCGAGCGGTTTAGTCGTTACAGGCGATGATGTTTGTGCTTGATTAACCAACGGAGAAGACTCTGTTTTGGTTGGTTCTGTTTTTACAGTCGTTCCGGACTTTTTAGCTTGCTCCGCTTTTTCTAGCGCTTCTTTGATTTTGGCAAAGTCTACTTGTGAGATCCTTTTATTCGGAGCGGTTAGAAGTGAACGCGATTTTCGGGTCTCAATAATATTCAGCAAAATACAAGTAATCAGAAAGATAATGGCGCATCCCGTAGTGACGCGGCTTAAAAAACTTGCTGTTTTTGTACCCAAAATGGATTGAGGTGTTCCGCCAAAAACACCCCAACTCAGTCCTTGACCACGTCCTGCTTGAAGTAAGATAACCGAAATTAAAAAAAGGGAAACCAAAACATGGAGAACAACGACTACAATTATCATTTTATTTTCCTCAATTTATCGTTTGGGAGCAGCCGGGACTTCGTGCTGCCGTGCATTCGTTACAATTTGAATAAATGATTCTGCTTTAATTGAAGCGCCGCCGACTAAAGCACCATCCACATTGGGCTTTCCCATTAGTTGTGCGGTATTATCAGGTTTAACACTTCCGCCATAAAGGATTGCAATTTTCTCTCCCACAGCTTCACCGTATTGTTCATTTAATAATCTGCGGATATAGGAATGCATCTGTTCTGCTTGCTCCGGTGTCGCCGTACGGCCAGTTCCAATCGCCCAGACAGGTTCATAGGCAATTACAACACGTTCCATCTCTTCCGGTTTCAAACCTTTTAATGATTGGTCGAATTGCTGTTTCACAATTTCGAAAGCACGCCGTGCTTCCCGTTCCTCCAAGGTTTCCCCCAGACATAAAATTGGAACGAGATTATATTTCAAAGCAGCCACCACTTTTTTATTGATCATTTCGTTTGTTTCTTTGAAGTGCTGCCGTCGTTCCGAATGTCCCAAAATAACATATCGACAGCCCACGTCTTTCAGCATCATCGGGGAGATTTCGCCCGTGAAAGCTCCTTCCGTTTCCGAGTACATATTTTGAGCTCCAAGATCAATTTTAGCGTCTTGAATGATTTCGGATATAGCTGCTAATGCGGTAAAGGGCGGACAAATCACAATATCGCAGTCTGTGACTTTGTGAACGCCCGCTTTGATGATATTGACGAGGGTAACCGCTTCAGAAATAGTTTTAAACATCTTCCAATTGCCGGCAATTAAAGGACGTTTCATTTTAAGACCTTTTCTTTAGATTGTGTTGAAAGTGCTTTAATTCCTGGAAGCTCTCTACCTTCTAAATATTCCAAGGAAGCTCCTCCTCCGGTTGAAACATGCGACATTCGATTTTCAAGCCCCATTTCAACAACGGCAGCGGCTGTTTCTCCGCCACCAATAACGGTTGTGGCGCCTTTTAGTTGTGCAATCGATTCCGCAATTTGACGAGTTCCGTTGGAAAACGCTTTAATTTCAAATACGCCCAGCGGACCATTCCAGATTATTGTTTTGGCTTGTGCAATAACAGCTTGAAAACGTTCTATTGTTTTAGGGCCGATATCAACGCCAATCCAACCTTCCGAAATGTCGATTTCTGAAATGTCTGTTTTAGCGTTTTCCGTAACCGTGTCAGCAATAATGTGATCAAGCGGCAAAATGAATTGGACTTTTGTCTGTTTTGCTTTTTCTAAAATTTGCTTCGAAAGTTCAAATCCTTCAAAATCAAATTTTGAGCTTCCAATTTTATGTCCTCGTGCTTTTAAAAATGTATACGCCATCGCCCCGCCAATTAACAGATAGTCTACCTTAGTCATCAGGTTTTCTATGACCTTAATCTTATCGACCACTTTAGCTCCACCTAAAATCGCTACAAAAGGCCGCTTGGGATCTTTGAGAATTCGGTCAAAGTATTCAATTTCTTTAGCAAGCAACAAGCCGGCCGCCGATGGGAGATATTCTGTAATTCCAGCCGTTGAAGCGTGAGCTCTGTGAGCAGCGCCGAAAGCGTCATTTACATATATTTCCGCAAGCGATGCAAGGGACTTTGAAAATGTAGCATCATTTTTTTCCTCTTCAGGATAAAACCTTAAATTTTCAAGAAGAGCTACTTCGCCATTCTTTAACGCAGCAGTTCCATTTTTTGTGGCTTCACCAATGCAATCAGGAATAAATTTAACCGGTTTTTTAAGTAGTTTCGATAAACGTTCTGATGCGGGTTTCAAACTTAATTTAGGATCTTTTTTTCCTTTTGGGCGGCCTAAATGGGAAATCAATATCACTCGAGCACCCTTACTCATTAAATATTGAATCGTGGGGAGCGTTTTGACAATACGAGTTTCGTCAGTGATTTTACCTTTCCCATCAATAGGAACGTTAAAATCAACGCGAACAATGACACGCTTCCCTTTTACGTCGAAGTCTTTGAGTGTGCGAAAATTCATAATGGGTCTGAGTTAAAAATGGTGGAGAATTATTTCGCGCCTACAGCTTGCGGAAGGCGTTGACCAATATACACGGTTAAATCAACACAGCGGTTACTATAACCCCATTCATTGTCATACCACGAAACAACTTTGAAAAAACGTTTTTCACCTTTCAAATTATTTTGTCTCGTAGCCAAAGAATCATAAATGGAGGAACGGCTGTCATGAATAAAATCAGTCGAAACTACTTCTTCGCTGGCATAACCAAGGTAACCTTTGAGATAAGTTTCCGAAGCCTTTTTTAAAAGACTGTCGATTTCTTCGATGGAAGTATCTTTCGTGCTGCGAAAGGTCAAATCAACAACGGACACATCAGGAGTAGGAATGCGAAATGCCATGCCTGTTAATTTTCCTTTTACCGCGGGTAATACTTCGCCGACCGCTTTAGCTGCACCTGTCGTTGAAGGAATAATATTAATCGCCGCTGCGCGGCCTCCACGCCAATCTTTTTTTGATGGACCATCTACGGTTTTTTGAGTTGCTGTATAAGAATGGATAGTTGTCATTAAACCAGTTTCAATGCCAATTCCTTCTTTTAAGAGTACGTGAACAAGAGGTGCTAAGCAATTTGTGGTGCAGCTTGCGTTCGAAATTAAATTATGTTTTTCAGCGTTATATTCAGCCTCATTAACACCCATGACGATTGTTTTGACATCTCCTTTTGCCGGAGCTGAAATGATTACTTTTCGAGCACCCGCTTGCAAATGCCCTGCCGCTTTTTCGCTATCTGTAAATAAACCAGTTGATTCGATGACAAGATCAACGCCCAATGCTTTCCAAGGCAGCTCAGCCGGATTCCTAGTAGCAGCTACGCATTTAATTTTTTGGCCATTTACTATCAGAATGTCGGTTTCTTCTTTGGAGGGGTCGCTTTTGGCCGTAGAAAGAGAGTGTTTGAATTTACCGTGAACTGAATCATATTTAAGCTGATACGCGAAATAATCAGCGTCTGTTGACACATCAACGACCGCGACAACATCAATTTCTTTACCCAACAATCCCTGGTCACAAATCGCTTGAAAAACCATGCGCCCAATACGACCAAAACCATTAATACCAACTCGGACCTTCATTGCTGCAACCCTCCTTGAGATATAAGCTTAGAACATGCAAAATTAGTTCGATTTAAACAAGTATTTTACTGTTTATGCTATAAGCGGTCAAGTACGATCTTAACGTTGAGGCGAGACCTTTAATATTTGTTGATATAACTTATCAACGCGCTGAGCCATTTGAAGGATAGAAAATTCACGCTTTACCATTTCAGCGCCATTGAGCGCAACTTTTTCGCACAATTCCTTATCATTTAACAACTCTCCGATGGCATTGGCTAAATCATTAGTATCTTTTGGTTCAACCAAAAGACCGTTAACACGATTGTGAACCAACTCGTTTAAAGCCCAAATGTTCGTGACAATAACAGGTTTGGCCAAGGCCATTGCTTCAATAATCGAAAGGCCGAATCCTTCTCTCCAAACTGCGGGAAGAACGAAAATATCAATTACTGCCAAAGCATAAGTGACGTCGTCAATATTTCCTAAAAATAAAACATATTCATCCAGGTGAAGCTGGCGCACTAATTCTTTCGTTGGCTTTAGATAAGGCCCTTCTCCAACAATTAGTATTTTTATATCGGGATGAGAATTTTGAATTAACTTTTTTGCTGCCCATAAGAAATATTCATGTCCTTTATCTTGAACTACGCGAGCAACAATTCCAATCACTTTAGTTGTTTTTAAAATGTTTAATTCCTTTCGAATGGCCTCCGGATTTTTTTTCTGAAACCGCGATTTAAGATCATCGATGTCAATGGCGTTAAAAATAGTGGTTACTTTGTTCAGGTTGACATGGAAATCATGAATCAGAGAACCTTCCACTGGTTTGCTGATCGCAATGACATGGTTTCCCCAAGCAGGAAATAATAAGCGGCCGATTCTGCGTTTGTAAAAACCGTGACAAGTAGAAACATATGGAGTTCCCGACAATAGTCGAATCCACCAGGAGAGTACTTGCGTTACCCGCGTGTGCGCATGAATAAGGTCAATTTTTTCTCGGCGGATAAATTCCAAAAGTTTTGGGATAGCTAAATAGAGTTTGGGGCTCAACTCGCTTTTTGTTCGGATGTTAAACGTCAAGCAATGCACGCCCTGTTCCTCAAGTGACTTTTTTTGAGTCCCACCGCTTGAGCCAACAAAGAATTCATAATCTAACTTCTGCATTTCCTTCGTAATGAACTTAATGTAAGAAGTGATGCCTCCAATATTCAAATGAGTTGTTAAATGCAAAACTTGTTTCATGTTGATTCGAAACTTTCGCCAATTTTTATTCTTTGTCCCAAAGCGAACTCAAAAGCGTTCATTTCTTTTCGGCCTTCCGATTGAACGCGAAGGAGTTCTAGGACGCCTTCTTGAGTCTGAACGTGAATCGATTTGTTGTGCTCAAGCTTAATGATGGTGCTCGGCACAATTTTATTTTGCTCTGTCTGAGTTTTCACACGACAAGTTTTTAAAATTTTAAGACGCTTACCATGAAAAAAAGTAAATGCTGAAGGCCAAGGATAATAAGCCCGTACTTGTCTATGAATTAAGGAAGCTGTATTTTTCCAATCAATGCGTCCAGAATCACGGTCTAATTTCTTAGCGTAACTTTCTTTGGAAGGATTCTGCTTGATTCGAGATACTTTATTTTGGATGAATTGACTTATGGTTTTAAGAACAAGCTTTGATCCTAGTTCTGCAAGGCGCTCGCTTAGTTCAAACGCATTTTCATTTTCTCCAATTTCGGTTTCAACTTGGGCAAAAAGATCTCCGGCATCCAGTTCCTTAGTCACATCAGCTATGCTCACCCCAGTTTTTTGGTCTCCTTCTAAAATAGAGGCTTGAATGGGAGATGCGCCTCGATGTTTTGGTAAAAGAGACGGATGAACATTTAAAGGAGCAATTTTGGGTAGAGAAAATATTGATTCCGGAACCATTTTTCCATAGGAAGCAATGACCAGAAAGTCCGGACCAAGTTGTCTGACAGTTTCAACTACAGACGGTGCGGATAATTTTTCGGGAGCTAGCACGGATAAATTCTTTTCTTGGGCAAAAGTTTTAACGACTGAAGGAGCTATTTTTTGACCCCTTCCCTTTTTACGGTCCGGGGTTGTGATAACAAGCGCAACGGAGTGTTCCGATGAAAGCAAGGCCTTTAAAATAGGGATGGAAAATTCAGACGACCCAAAAAAAACAATTTTCATGCTCTGGATTAAAGGCGTTGGTAGGTGCCTAATAAAGCCTGGCGCTGATTGAAATCGACACGGTCAATGAGAAGAATGCCATTCAAATGATCAATTTCGTGCTGAATGACCCTGGCTGGAAAGTTTTCGAACTCTTCAATCTGTTCCACTTCTTTTAAATTTTGAGCTTTCAATTTTATTTTTTTTGCGCGCCGGACTTCGCAAGAGATACCCGGAACGCTCAAGCAGCCTTCCACGCCTATGTCTTGCTCTGCGGATGATTGGACGATTTCCGGATTGATATAAACTTGTTCTTCCCCTCGGCGGGCATTGGGAGAAACAACAATGATTCGCTTCGACACTCCAACTTGTGGTGCGGCAAGGCCCACTCCGTCTTCTTGGTACATGGTATCGATCATATCGCGTATCAAATCAAAGTCCTTTTTATTGAGAGACTCTACTGCTTTGGCCTTTGTGGATAAAATTGAATTTGGATATTCAAGAATTTTAAGAATCGCCATAATTTCCTTCAATGTAGTCTTATCTTAACCTTTTTGCAGTTTAAGTTCAATCGTCCTAACTCTAGAGAATGGTGACGGGATCTACATCCACGGCGAGATAGACTCCTGCTTTGCGCTTAAAGTTTTCAAGGCCGCCCCGCACGATTTGACGCATGACTTCTACCTTAGGTCCTCGTATCATTAAATGCCATCTGAAGTGTCCTCTCAATTTGTAAAGCGGAAGTGGTGCCGGACCGATTAATTCAACGGTTGAGTCCTGATTTCTTTCTTTTAGCAAATTACGAAAGAGAAGCACCTGCTCGCGTACCGCTTGCTCTTTTTTCCCCCTAAAAATAATATTGATCAATTTTGTAAACGGTGGGTATTGAAGCGATTTACGTCTTTCGATTTCCTCAGCGAAAAAACCGGAATAATCATGTTTGGCTGCAAATTGAATCGTGTAATGAGTGGGAGAATAGGTCTGAATTAAAACATTTCCCCTCTCTTTGCCTCGACCTGTGCGTCCGGCCATTTGGGTTAAAAGTTGAAACGTACGTTCTCCTGATCGGAAATCCGGCAGCAAAAGGCCGGTATCAGCATTAACAATTCCGACTAATGTGACATGCTGAAAGTCAAAACCCTTTGCAATCATTTGTGTGCCCACCAAAATGTCGATTTCGCGAGCACGGAACCGCGACAGAATTTGTTCGTGTGCTCCCTTTTTACGCGCTGTATCCGTGTCAAGCCGTGCAATTCGTGCCTTTGGAAAAAGTCTTGCCACTTCACTTTCGACTTTTTCAGTACCTATCCCGCTGAATTTAAAAAGCGGATTTCCGCACTGGCCGCAAAGCTTTGGAATAAACATATGAAAATTACAGTAGTGACAAAGAACTTCTTGTTCTCCTTGATGAAAAGTAAGAGCTACCGCGCAATGGGAACAAAAAAGCACATCACCACATTTGAGGCATCTGACTTGTGTTGAGAACCCGCGCCGGTTAAGCATGAGAAGCACGTGGTTTTTATGATTTAGTGTTTCTTGAATTGCATCTTGCAAACGCGGTGAAATGATGATGGACTGCCTGCTTATTTCGCTTGCTTGCTTTAAATCAATAATGCGAACCTCCGGCATAGATTTACCGTCGATACGTTTGGAAAGCGTCAGCATTTCTATTTCACCTGCAGAAGCGCGGTGCATGGTTTCAAGCGTCGGAGTGGCCGTTCCCATCACAAACAGAGCGCCCAGATCTTGGGCGCGCCAGCGAGCAACTTCTCGAGCGTGATAACGCGGCACGTTATCTTGCTTGTAGCTTCCCTCTTGCTCTTCATCCATGATGATCAAGCCTAAATTAGGCATTGGGGCAAAAATAGCCGAGCGGGCTCCAAGAATAACTCGTTTTTCTTCTCTTTGAATTCGATGCCAAGCCGCTGTTCGGTCTTTGTCGCTTAATTTGCTGTGTAGAATTTCGAGCGTATCATGGAAGTGCTGAGTGAAAAATAATTTCAATTGCTCCGTTAATGCGATTTCAGGGACGAGACAAATGGCGCCTCTTCCTTGTTTTAAAATCTCTATAATGGCGCGGATATAAAGTTCACTTTTTCCGCCGCCGGTGACACCAAAAATAAATATTTCTGAAAAATGTTTTTCTGCGATGTGTGTTTCTAGTTTTGAAAACGCTTCTTGTTGCTCTTCGTTTAAGCGAACCAGTTGCGGTTTTTCAATGTGAGCTGTTTCGCTGGCCAGACTTCTTGGGATAGCTTTTAAAAATTTTGGGATCATATTTGAAATCGCTTCTCCCCAACTTGAAAAGTAGTACTCGCTGATCCATTTCGCCAATCGCAAATGATGGTCGGTCAAAACGGGTTCTGTGTCGAGCACTTCCAAAATATCTTTCGCACGTTCAACAGTTTGATTGGAGTCCAATCCGACGGCATATCCGATAATGGTACGATTTTGAAAAGGAACCCGTACCCTACAGCCTATCTGTAATTTTCCTGAAAGACTCGTAGGTAACCGGTAAGTATAAGGATCTTGAATCGGAAGCGGAATAGCAACATCAACAAGCTGAATTTTTTCTTCCTGAGCTAACATTAATTACACAACTGCGGATTAGTAAGTTCGGCGCGAATCATTTTCATATCTTCCCATACTTTTCTTTTTTCTTCCGGATTTCTCAAAAGGTACGCCGGATGAAAAGTGCAGATTAATTTACTTCCACGGAATTCATGAAATTTTCCTCTCAATGAAGAAATGGAAGCGTTTGTTTTAAGCAAGGTTTGAGCAGCGAAGGTTCCAAGCGCGCAGATTATTTTAGGCTGAATTATTTCAAGCTGTTGGAATAAGTAAGGTTCACAATTAGAAATCTCAGGCGGCAGCGGATTTCGATTTCCGGGAGGTCGGCATTTTAAGACATTGCAGATAAATACGTTTTGACGTGTCAGCCCGATCGACTCTATGATTTTTGTTAATAATTGTCCGGCGCGACCTACAAATGGGAGTCCTTGCAAATCTTCATCCTGCCCTGGAGCTTCACCCACAAAAACAAGTTGGGCTTTGACGTTTCCGGAGCCAAACACAACGCTCTTCCGTGTTTTTGAAAGTTCATCACATTGCGTACATTTCACCACTGTATTCCTTAAGGCGAGAAGATTTTCTTTTGAATCTATACTGCTACTGATATTTTCAAAAGATTGGTTTATTTTTTCTTTCGGTTTCTGTGGAGCCGATTGAATTACATCAACACCGCTCTGTTTCATCATCTCCAAATAATTTTTAAGTTGTTTGATTGAGTTGTCCATTTTTATGACCTAGCTGTTCAGTATAAAATCAGCAATGTCCCTTGAAGCTTGGGGTTTCGCAATACCTTTAATAGCCTGTCTCATTGAATTCAGAACATCTCGCTGATTAAGAATTTTTGAAACGATGTCTTTGATTTCGTTTGTATCTTTAATCTGAAATGCCGCTTTATGATTTACAAGCCATTCAGCATTATAGCTTTCTTGTCCTGGAATCGGTGACATTATCACCATCGGAAGGTTTTTCACAAGGCTTTCGCAGGTTGTGGCTCCTCCGGGTTTGGCGACAAGCAAATCGGCAACAGACATAAGTTCATACATATTGTTGACGAAGCCGAATAAAATTACGGGAAAGGAAAAGCGTTTTTGGTTTAAAGATGAAAAGAGAACTTGGTTGTTTCCGCAAACAACGAGTGCTTGGACGCCGTTCCCTAAAGGTTCTAAGGAATTCAGTACGGCTTCTGTGGGGCCGATTCCAAAGCTTCCGCTTGTAAATAAAATGGTAAGTCGATCCGGATGAAGTCCAAACTTACTCTTTAGCGCAGGAACGTCGAGCTTTTTTAAAAATTCTGAGGAAACCGCAATACCGCCTGCATGAATTTGGCTAGGCAAAATTCCATTTTTCGTGAGGGCAGTGACGCTTTCATCTGCCATGACCCAATAGTGGTCCGTTCCTGGATTCTGCCACACGGCATGAGGAATGACATCCGTTACGAGCGTAATTAATTTTGAATTAAGCAAACCTTTCTTTTTTGTGGTGGCACACACTTCTGCAGGGAAAAAATGGGTAAACACAATGCAGTCGAAACGTTTCTGTTTTAAGTAATGACGGAGCGTACCTGATTGCAGCCAGTTCCAAAAAGATCTAAGCGGAGCGATTAAAAAATAAACAGCGCGTAAATTGGTGAAATAATAAAAGAATCCCCACAGCCAAGGAACCCACATCACCATGTGGTGATAAGTAAAAGGATAAGAGCGACGAAAAAGCCAATTTGTTTTTTTTAATGCATCGAAAACTTCAATTTGAAGGCCTAAGATATTGCGAGATCTTAATTCTTCGGCAACTGCCTCAGCCACTTTTCTATGGCCCTGGCCGGCATCAACATAGAGGATTAAAATTTTTGCCATTATTGTTTCTGTTTCAAAAGGTAATCAGCCGCTTCTGTAAGGGAAGGGAAAATTTGTTCCGGCTGTTCGTTTGCTTTAAGTTTTGGTCGGTCGTTTTTTCCATGCCCTGTAAGCACAAAAAGGGTTCTGAGGCCAAATTTTTTTCCAGCTTGAATATCGGAAGCCTTATCTCCAACGAAATAAGTTCCGGATGGATTAAACTCTATTTCTTGAGCAGCTTGCCGGAAGAGACCGGTTTTTGGTTTTCTGCAATCGCAATTAGCGTCTTTTCCATGCAGACAATAATAAACGCCCTGAACCTCAATTCCATTTTTTTTGAGTTCGGAAAGCATGTTGGCTGTGATTACTTTTAAAGCACTTTCCGGATAGAGACCATCGCCAATCCCAGCTTGGTTAGAGATAATGACGATTCCGAATCCGGCATCATATATTTTCTTTAGCGCTTTGATGGTTCCGGGAATAAAGCGAAAATCCTCCCAGCGTTTTACATAATCCCCAATCGGATCTTCATTAATCACTCCATCACGATCTATAAAAACAATTCGCTTTGTTTTAACGGTTTTCATTTTTAAGTTCGACATATTTCGCGTATGTAAATAATTGGTAAAGCCCATGAAAAACAGACATCATGAATCCCATAAATCCGTCTTGAAAACCTTTCTTCCCGAAATAATTCCGTGAAAACCGGTCAAATGCTTTGTAAATAACTTTCCCCCATTTGATTCGACGTTTATCTTCAATCCATTTTTCAGCCTCAAGCGTTGTTTGATTGTTAAGCTTGCTGATGAAATGTGTAAAATCGCGAAAACCAAAATGGAGAATGTCGCCTTTCAAGGGGCGCTCTTTGCCGTCTAAAAAAGCGCGCGGGTGAACACTTGCTTCTTCGTAACGAAACTTTCCTTTTCGGTGCAGACGTAATTTCCGGGCAGGATAGTAACCTGCTTTTTCAATCCAACGTTTTCCGATAAATGTTTTTACTGGAATTGCATAACCTGCAAAAGACGGATCATTTTCGGTAACCACAGTTTTAAGTTCTGAGGCAAGTTCCGGACTCACCCGTTCATCGGCGTCTAAACTAAGAATCCATTCTTGAGTTGCTTGCGCGTAAGCGAAATTTCGGTGGCTGCCTTCCGCATCCATTTTGCGAACAAGAACTTTGTTCGTGAAAGTTTTTGCAATTTCAATTGTTTGGTCTGAGCTGTTATCGTCAACAACAATAATCTCCTCTGCCCATTTGACGCTTTCCAAGCAATCGGGCAGATTTTTTTCCTCATTTTTCGTAATGATCACAATCGATATCGGGATTTTTTTATTAAGCATATTTCCCTTTTTTAGCTAAATCCTTGCTAGCGAACATTAAACCAAGAAACAGCCAAATCAAAACCGCTGATTGGAGGTTATGAAGCGTTGTATCCACGGCAGCTTGAAGTAAAAGCGCTGCAAATCCGGAAATAAGACCTGCCAGCAAAAGTTTTTTATCGTCTTTGCTTTTTTTAAAAGCTAGATAGCCGGACTGTAGACCGCTTCCTAAAATGATGAAGAACAGAAAGAGCGAGACCAAACCAGTTTCTGCTGCCAGCTGAAGGTAACCGTTATGTGCGTAGTAACCTGGGACTCGCCAGCTTTTTGTTTTATCAAATTTCTGATAATCATAAGTGTAGGTATTTATACCACAACCAAACAAAGGCTTTGCTTTTATCACCTGTATCGCTCGATCCCATAAATAAAAACGTTCGATTAACGACTGCTCTTTTTTGTGCATATCAAGGTGAATGATTGCATTGCGCGGCATCGTAAGCGGTACTGCAATTAGTATTACTGTAAGCAAAATCAACAGAATTCTTTTTTTTGTTAATAATCCAAATATATACCACGATGTTATCGCAGCCAACCACGCCCCTCTCGAATATGTTTTATATAGAAGATAAAATCCAAGCATTGCCAAGGCAGATAGTAAGATTTTCCTTAACGAGTTCAGATTTTTATCAAAGGTGAGCGCAACAATGATTGGCAGAATCCCAATCAAGAAACTCGCCAGTAACCCATAAGAAGTAAAAGGTCCGGTGGCTCTTAACTGCGTGTCTGTAAATTTTATGGATATATGGTTAACGAGGTCTTGTCCGAGCGCCATTTGTATCAGCGAGTCTACGGCCAGAAAATAAAAGGAAATCAAAGCAACCCATATTAAACGTCTAATTCTAAGAGAGGAATTGAAAAAGTCGTATGCAGTAAGAAATATTAAGGTATATCGCAACAGTTTGAAGAGTCCATGAATAACAATATGCGGGTGCTCGAAACCGAATGCAGATATTGAAGAGCTGATAAACAAAAGTACCGCGACTGCCAAAATGGCCTTATTTTTAAGTAAGTTCCCTTTCGAGAACAGCTTGAGCAAAAACCACGAGATGAAAGAAATGGTAAGAAACACTTCCAGAAGCGCTTTGGAAAACGGCAGAACAAACACAGCACTCAAAAAACTAAACTCACAAATATATTCCGCCCAATAGGTTAATTTTGAAGCCACCGGTTGTTTCATTGTGTTAAGCGATTGCTTTCTTACGAATTTTATAGATCAAAATAGCGTTTTCTTTTTTGGACTTTAAGAGTGTCTTTTTAAAATGGGCGCTTGCCTTAAAGATTTTGAAGACGAGGGGTTTGGCATCTAAATAATCATAGCGTTTCCAAAAGGAAACTGCATATCCTGCTTCTTTAAGTTTGGCCAGCTTTTCAGAATCTTGAGTTCGTGTATAGAAATAAATTTGGTTTTCAATGGCTAGCATTCTCTCC
>Ga0209515_10003206_pt1 | contig 23834 bp, 23 predicted proteins | sample Subgroupgradi54m_FD_187454 | JGI IMG/M metagenome (GOLD analysis project Ga0209515, IMG submission 187454) | Subsurface groundwater microbial communities from S. Glens Falls, New York, USA - GMW60B uncontaminated upgradient, 5.4 m (SPAdes)... ... | reverse complement strand
CGGGGCTGGGCGCGGGCGACTCGAGCGGCGTGCGTTTCCGCGCCCGCAGCTTCTTCGGCGTGCTGCGCGTCGAGGACCAGGACGGCGTCCGGTCGCTGATCCACGGCACCATCGTGCACGGCCAGCAGAGCCTGGACGCGCGGCTTTCGCGCGAGCCGACCGCCTACTACCACCGCAACGGCCCGGCCGGGCAGATCTTCGCCGCCCTGCGCGCCGCGCGCGCGGGCCAGGCCGCCGAGGTGGCCGTCGTCGGCCTGGGCACCGGCACGCTGGCCGCCTACGGCCAGCCCGGAGACCGCTTCACCTTCTACGAGATCGACGCCATGGTCGAGCGCATCGCTCGCGATGCGCGCCTGTTCACCTGGCTCGCCGACAGCCGCGCCGCGGTCGACGTCGTCCTGGGCGACGCGCGCCTGGCCCTGGCCGCGGCCGCGCCCGGCCGCTACCACCTGCTCGTCGTCGATGCCTTCAGCTCGCACGCCATCCCCATGCACCTGGTCACGCGCGAGGCGCTCGCCCTCTACCTGTCGCGCTGCGCCCCGCACGCCTTGCTGGCGCTGCATGTGAGCAGCCGCCACGTTCGTCTCGACGAGCCGGTGGGCGCGCTCGCCCGCGACGCCGGCCTGGCCGGGCTGATCCGCCGCGACCACGCGCCCGCGTCGGTGCTCGAGACGCCCTCGGCGTGGATCGTGCTCGCGCGCACGCCGGCGGATCTCGGGCCGCTCGCCAGCGACGAAAGGTGGCGGCCGCTACCCGCGGGTGGCCGGGCCTGGACGGACGATTTCTCCGACCTGCTCGGCGCCATCGACTGGTGAGCCGCGGGCGCCCTAATCCGAACCGCTGGCGACGCTGTCCTCTTCCACCGGCACGTTACGCATGGCCGGGCAGATGGCGCGGTAGCTGCACCAGGCGCAGTACGGCCCGGGGCGCGGCTCGGCCGGCCCGGCCACGTTGCGCGCGGCCAGCTCGATCTGATCGAGCAGCCGGGGCAGGAAGGCATTCTTGACCTCGTCGGCGGGCACGGGCGCCGACCACTCCATGGCCGCCTCGCCGACGAAGTGCACGCCCAGCCAGATCTTCTTCAGGTGCGGGGAGTTGGCCACCGCGAGCGTGGCGTAGGCCTCGAGCTGCTCGGCGAACTCGGAGGCCAGGCGACGCATGCCGGTCTTGTGATCGACGACCGCGAGCTCGCCGTCGCCCCACTCGAAGCCGACGTCGAGCACGCCGCGAAAGAAGGCGTCCTGGGCGATGAAGTCGGTCGGCTGCAGCAGCGCGTCGATGGCCAGCTTCTGCTCGATCATCTCGGTGCGCGGGCTGCGCTTCTGCCGGAAGGCATCGATGCGGGTGACGAACGCCGACACCTTGGGCCCGAGCGCGTCGAAGCGGTCGCGCTCGAAGTCGTGCAGGAGCTCCTTGCGGCCCAGCTCCATGGCCTCGTCCAGGCCGCGCCGCGCCAGCACCAGCTCGAGCACGCCGTGGATGGCCTTGCCGATGCGCTGCTCGGGCGAGACCAGCGGCTCGGCGATGCGGTCGACGTAGCGGTAGTGGAACTCCTGCGGGCAGCGCTGGGCGCACTTCACCTTCGACGATGACCACGGCGCGTGGCGCAGGGCAGCGAGCGAAGGCATGGAGGACGAGTCTAGCAAATGCTGGCCGTGCGCCGAAAAGTTGCCCCCGCCGGAGCCCCGGCTTACGACGATCCAACGGAGGCCACGATGGCGGAGTCCGGCGAGAGCTTGTGCAGTTGCGACGTCTGCGGTGCGAAGGTCGCCGAGCTGCGGCGCGGTCGCTGCTGGGGCTGTTACAACAAGTGGGTCGATGGCCGCGCCGTGGGCATGGGCGCCGCCTGCACCATGTGTAACGATCGCCGGCGCGAGCACCTGCGCTCGGTCGAGCTCCTGGGCGCCTGGGTGCCCATGTGCCACAACTGCTGCGCGCGCGCGATGCGGCTCGAGCCCATGCCCCAGACCATCGACGACATCCGCGTGCGTCTGGATCGCGAGCGACGGATGCGTGACCGGCGCGGCGGCAAGGCCGACACACGCGTGTTCCAGCGCGACCGCCGCGGCCTCGAGCGCCGCCACATCGGTCACGCGGCTGGTGACGATCTGTTGCTCGTGGATGACGACATCTTGATCATCGAGGCCATCGACCTGCCTGCCGACGAGCCGGGAGCGGACGAGACGCGCATCCAGCTGGCGCCCGAAGCGCCCGGATCGCGCTGAAAGTCCGCCGCGTGGCAGCACATGCCGCGCCCATTTCATCCGGACGTCCTGCCTACAATCGCTGACCGCTCGAGGTCCGGGTGTGCTGGGACACGATTTTTGTTCTTCCCAGGGCGCGCGGGCGATCGTACGTTCCTCTGCACGTCGTCGGTTGGGAGGTCCCGTAATGAGCACGCTGAACGTGATCGAAGAGGTGCTTCGGGAGCATCGGCGCCCGATGGTGGTGAGGGAAATCGTCGAGGTGGCGGGAGACCGCCTGCCGACGAAGTCACGCACACCCGATACGGTGGTGGCGCGCGACCTCTCGATGGACATCAAGCGCCGCAACAGCGACTCCCCGTTCGTCCGGGTATCTCCCGGAAAGTACACGCTGCGCGAGCTGATCGCCGCCGGCATCGTCGAGGGTCCCATCCCGACGACCGACTCGGTGGGCGGCGTGGCCGCGTCGGACGTGCCAGTCGAGCTGGTGTCGTCCCTTGCGCCTGACCTCGGTCCCGAATCAGTTTCTCAGTAATTCGTAATCTTTCGTGCCGCCGAACGACGCGTAGCGTCCTGCGCGCGCGTCGCGGTAACATTCGTTCACCATGATCCGCCGGGGCGTTCCCGACGATGCGGCCTGGATCCGCGAGACCGCCGCACACGTCTACGCTCAGCTGGGTGACTACCGGTCGATCATCCCCTCCTGGATGTCACATCCCGGCGTCCTGACGTTTCTGGACGTGGACGATTCGGATACAAGGCGTGGCTTCATCCTGCTCGGCTTCTACGAGCCGGACAGCGGCGCTCCCGACACCGGCGCGGCCACGGCCGAGATGCTCGACGCCGATCCATCCTCGCGCTACGTCGCCGACCTCATCGCCATCGCCGTCGCTCCCGAGTACCAGCGCCTGGGCGCGGGGCGCAGGTTGCTCGAGTACGCCATCGACCTGGCCACGCTCGCCGGGCGGAGGGTGCCCGTGCCCGAGATCCGGCTGACCGTGGCGGAGACCAACGCGGTGGCGTTGCGTCTGTTTCGCACCTTCGGCTTCGAGGTGCTGGACGCGCACCATGGTGCCTACGACGGCGGCCAGCGGGCGATCCGGATGCGGCGCAGGCTGTGACGCGCGCGGAGTCGGTTCATCTTCGCCCGGCCAGGTGCTCCACGGCCTTCACCTGCGCCGCGATGTCCTCGCCGCCCAGCCCGAGCGCGCGCGCCACGGTCGTGACCTCGTGGATCGCGGCCAGCCCGGGCAGCGGCACGTGGCGCGCCGCGCCTTCCGCCAGCATGAGCGCCTGGTCCTTGTGCAGCAGATCGAGCGAGAAGTGCGTCTCGAAGTCGCGCCGCAGCATGGCGCCGCCCTTGAAGTTCCAGTAGGGCGAGGCGAAGCCTGACGCCTGCACGACCTCGAGCACGGTCTCGAGCGCCACGCCGGCGCTCTGGGCCAGCACGGCGCCCTCGGACAGGCCTTCGAGCATGAAGGAGATGATCGTGTTGCCCACCAGCTTCACGATCGAGGCCGCGCCGACGTCGCCGCAGTAGACGATCTTGGCCGCAAACGTGCCGATGATGGGCTGGCAGGCCTCGTGCAGCTCACGTGGGCCGCCGGTCATGACCACGAGCGTGCCGTTCTTGGCGCCCAGCTTCGAGCCGGTCACCGGCGCCTCGAGGTAGCGCACGCCGCCCTCGAGCGCGGCCGCCGCCATGCGCAGCGACGCCGACGGGCCGACGGTCGAGGTGTCGATCCAGATGCTGCCCGCGCGCAAGCGGGCCAGGAAGCCGGCCTGGCCCAGCGCCACCTGCTCGAGCGCGGCCGGATCGGCGACGCAGGTCACGATCACGTCGGCGGCGTCGGCGAGCGCATGCGGCGTGGCGGCGCGGGTGGCGCCCGCGGCCACCAGCGCGTCGGCGCGCGCGGAGGTGCGGTTCCACACCGTCAGCGGGAAACCCTTGGCGAGGAAGTTGCTGGCCATGCCCTCGCCCATGAGGCCGAGGCCGGCGAAGCCGATGCGGGGGAGCGCGGCGGTCATGCCGCGCAGATTACTACGCCGACAGTGGCGCTGCAGCGACCGCCTGGTGCGTACCCGATGTACCGCCCACCGAGCGCGGCGCGCGCGCGGCCGCGTCGGCCTCGGCCTGCCGCGCGGCCATGACCCGCATGATGTACGGGAAGCCCACCTGCACCGTGTTCATCTTGGGCGCCAGCTGCGCCGACAGGCCGAACAGGATGACCACCGCGCGCTCGACGTAGAACCAGCCGTCCGGGTAGGCCACGCTCTTCATCAGGTCGCGCAGCTCGTCGCGCTCCAGCCCCGGGTCGGCCAGGCTGGCGGCGACCTCCGGCTTGATGCGGCCGAAGTCCTGGATGTCGAGCGCGAGCAGCTTCTGGAAGTAGATGCGCACGGTGCGCTCGAGCAGCTCGACGTTGCCGTCGGCGGCCACGAAACCCATGGTGTGGATGCCCTTGACCACCAGCTTGTCGTCGCGCCCGAACAGGCCCTTCAGCACGTCGATCATGCCGTCGATGAGGTGCTTCGGGCAGGGCGTGGCGGCGCCGAAGTCGAGCACGACCACCTTGGGGCCCTTGTCGCCCCTCTGCACCAGGAAGTTGCCCGGGTGCGGATCGGCATGGAAGAAGCCGTCGACGAAGACCTGCTTGTAGAAGGCCTCGACCAGCACCTTGGCGACCGCGTAGGGATCGAGGCCCAAGGCCTCGAGCTCCTGCTTCCTGGAGATCTTCACGCCTTCCATGAAGGTCATGGTCAGCACGCGCTCCGACGACAGCTCGGGGTACGTGCGCGGGAACAGCACGTCGGGATGACCGGCGAAGTTGCTCGCCATGCGCGCCATGCAGCGTGCCTCGTGGCGGTAGTCGGTCTCGCGTCCGAGCAGGTCGCGCAGCTGCTCGCGCACCTTGTCGAGGATCTGGCCGGGGAACCAGTGCTTGAGCACGCGGATCGCCCAGCCCATGACCACGAGGTCGATCTTGATGATGGTCGCCACGTTGGGGTAGAGGATCTTCACCGCCACCTGCTCGCCCGAGTGCAAGGTCGCGCGGTGCACCTGGCCGAGCGACGCGGCGGCCAGCGCCTTGCGGTCGAAGCTGGCGTAGAGCTTTGCCGTCGGCTGGCCCAGCGACTCGGTGATCGCGCCCTCGATGACGTCGATCGGCTGCGGCGGCACCTGGTCCTGCAGCTTCTCCAGCTCGAGCGCGTAGACGCGCGGCAGGAACGTGCCCATCACGCTCAGGATCTGGCCCAGCTTGATGAACACGCCGCGCAGCGTCACCATGCCGTGGTACAGGCGCTTCGCGTTGATGGCGTGCACCCGCTTCCAGCGCTCGCGGACGGCCTCAGGGCCTCGTAGGCGCGAGAGCCACAGCTGCGTGATGTAGCTGAGGAAGATACGTCCGAACAGGAATGTCGCCCGCGCCAGTCTGAAGAGTGCCCACATGCCGCAACTACCCAGCTTACCCTGTCTGCTATCTTCGCAGCCATGGTTACCGATCTTCCCGAGCGACTTCCTGATCGCGCGGCGAGCTTCTACCGTGAGCTGCAGCTGCGTATATGTGCGCGCCTCGAGGCCCTCGACGGGCGCGCCAAGTTCGTCGAGGACGCCTGGCAGCGCGAAGGTGGTGGCGGCGGCTACACGCGCATCCTGTCGGGCGGCGCGCTGTTCGAGAAGGCGGGCGTGAACTGGTCCGACGTCTCGGGCGAGCTGCCCGAGGACTTCGCCAAGACGTTACCGGGCACAGGTCGTACCTTTCGCGCCAGCGGCGTGTCGCTGGTGCTGCACCCCGAGACGCCCATGGTGCCCACGGTGCACGCCAACTTCCGCATGCTCGAGAAGGGCGACGCGATCTGGTTCGGCGGCGGCGCCGACCTGACCCCGTACTACCCCCACCGCGAGGACGTCGAGCAATTCCACCGCACGCTGCGTGCGGCGTGCGACCGGCACGATCCCGCCTACTACGCGCGCTTCAAGAAGTGGTGCGACGAGTACTTCTTCCTGCCCCACCGGCAGGAAACGCGCGGGGTCGGCGGCCTCTTCTTCGACTATCTGAAGGGCGATGATCGGCCCATCGAGGACGTCTTCGCCTTCGTGCGCGATGTCGGCGACACCTTCCTGGACGCCTACGTGCCCATCGCCGAGCGGCGCCGGGCCGAGCCCTACGGCGAGACCGAGCGGCACTTCCAGCTGTGGCGGCGCGGCCGCTACGTCGAGTTCAACCTGCTGCATGATCGGGGCACGATCTTCGGCCTCAAGACCAACGGCCGGGTCGAGTCGATCCTCATGTCGCTGCCGCCGCTGGTGCGCTTCGAGTACGACCACCGGCCTGTCCCCGGCAGCCGCGAAGCCCAGCTTTTCGAGTACTTGCGGCCGACGGACTGGCTCGGCCTGGGGCCGTCGTAACGGCGCTGTTACCTACCAGGGGTAGTGACAAACCCCTTGACGACCACCTACCCCTAGTCTAGATCTCGATTCATGGCGAAGAAGCAGAGTCGTCGCAGCGTGTCTCTCTCCCGTGGGACTTACGAGCGGCTCCGGATGTACTGCGAGACCAACCAGGTCTCGATGAGCCAGTTCGTCGAGGGTCGCATCGGCGACTTCCTCGGCAAGTCGCCCGGCGCACCTGCGGTCAAGCGCCCCGAGACGGTGGCGCCGGTGGCGGCTGTGTCGGTGCCGGTGGCTCCTGTGGTGCCGCGCCCGGTGGCGGCCGCGCCTGCCCCCGCCCGGCTCGTGCCCACCCCGGCGCCCGTGGCCGCGGCGCCGGCGTCCATCCCCCGTCCGGTCGCCCCCGCGCCGGTGCCCGCGCCTCGTCCGGCCCCCGCGCCGGTCGCCGCCGCGCCCGCGCCCGCGCCCGCGCCCGCCCCGGTGCGCATCGCGCCCTCGGCGCCGAACCCGGGTCAGAAGGCCATGCCGGCCAAGCCGGTGAAGCTCGACGAGGCCGCCGCCAAGCGCGCCGCCGATCGAATCTTCACCTTCTAGCCAGCCAAGCTATCCAGCCAGAGGCTTCTTCGCCGCCGTCGGCACCGCCGGCGCGCCGTGCTCCACCGTCACCACGGTGTGAATCCCACCCCGCACCAGGAAATCGCCGGTCACACGCATCCATTGCGGCTTCGTCGCAGCGACGAGGTCGTCGAGAATGCCATTCGTGACCGCCTCGTGGAATGCACCCTCGTTGCGGTAGCTCCACAGGTACAGCTTGAGCGACTTGAGCTCGACGCAGGTCGCGGCCGGCGTGTACTCGATGATGATGGTGGCGAAGTCCGGCTGACCCGTCCTGGGGCACAGGCAGGTGAACTCGGGGCACTCGAAGCGGATCAGGTACGGTCGCTCCGGGTGAGGATTGGGAAAAGTCTCGAGCTCGCGGCTGGGCTGACTGGGCATTTGTTTCCGTCCGTGGTCAAGGTGGCCGCCAGTGGCGTGCTGCAGTGCGGCGAAGCGCTCAAATAGCATCTGCCGATCTGCGGGGCAAGGCATGCAGTTCGTGCGCTCGCTCACGAGCGCGCGAAAAATATTGCAGCTCGAGCGGTGCGGAAGTGGACAGCTACGATCACCTCGCTATAATCCGGAATGCGGCGCGACCCATGACGCCGTCGGCCACCCAAAGGGGGGTCCGTGGTGGATCCCCGCCACGGGTGCCTGCAACACGCCCGAGGAGGGCACCTTTGAACGTTCGACCGCGGAGCTCGCACCGCGGAGGCTCAAGTGAGGCCCCAACGGGGGCGTTGCTCGTGTCTCGTGTGTCTGCGGACCCCACTCGTCGAGCGCTGGCGTTGGCCAGGGGAGGAAGAGCGCGCATGAGAAACTTCAGTAGGCACCTCGAGTCGGAGGCCAGGAAGCTCTGACCTCCCAACGAGGCAAGTGAAGTCCACGGGGCCCACGCAACGGGCCCCGTGGTGTTTTCGGAGTAACAATAGCCGGGGAAATCATGGTCGATGTCATTCCAGCGGCGCTGTGGAAGGAAGTCGAGGCGGCCTACGCGTCGCCTGGTCGCGCGTACCACACGGTCGCGCATGTGCGCGAGGTGCTGCACCGCTGCGAGGAGGTCGCCGCCGCCGGCGCGCCCGGCTGGCAGCATCCCGACGAGGTGCTGCTGGCCGCACTCTTCCACGACGCGGTCTATGCGCCGGGCGCCAGGGACAACGAGGCCAGGAGCGCCGAGCTGGCGCGCGCGGCCGCGGCGCGCTTCTTCCCGCGCGCCGACCGCGAGCGCGTGGCCGGGCTGGTGCTGCTGACCGCCAACCACGGTGCCCTAGATCCCGACGACGTCACCGACGAGGAGGCGCTCTTCCTCGACTGCGACATGGCCATCCTCGCCGCTGACCAGGCGGCCTTCGATGCCTACGATCGCGGCATCGCCGCCGAGTACGCGCATGTGCCGCCCGAGCTGTACCAGGTGGGCCGGCGCTCCTTCCTCAGCTCGCTTCTCGACAAGGAGCGCATCTTTCTTTCCGACTTCTTCCATGCCCGGCTCGACGGCGCGGCGCGCGCCAACCTGCGCCGCGCCCTCGCCGCGACGAGCCAAGCCACTGTGACGTGATCGACTCCCTCGTGTGTAGCCAGCGGCACGCTGTCGCTGCGCTGCGTCGGTAACCGCTTACGCACCTGCCGCGTCCTGCCCGACCCTGCCGCGTGCGCTGCGGCGAAGCACGCGATTCCTGGCGCGCCGCGTCGGGGAACGTGGCTTGCACCACCGGGCCGCGGAGGTCCGAATGCGAAGAGCGTCCCTGGCGACTGCCCTGGCGGCAGTCGCAACGATGGTCGTGTGCCCGCGGTTCGTGGGCGCAGCACCTGCAGCACCCGCACCACCACCACCCGCCCAGGTAGCTTCCACCGCCGCCGCCGACGAAGCAGGAGCCAAGCTCGACCACGACCGACCCGTGCAATGCCTCACCGACGGAGACGGCCGGGTGTGGCGGGTGCAGTGCAGCGACGAGAGCAAGCAGTGCGTGTACGCGCCCAGCCACGAGCTCGACGAGGAGGGCACGTGGACGCGCGCGCTCGAGCGCACGCGCGGCTGCGACTCGGACGGCCCCTTCGACCAGGAGCTGCTGCGTGGGCAGGGCTACACGCTGGTCATGGGCCTCGCCGACGCGCCCCGCGGCTGGATGCGCGACCGGCGCGGACGCGTCTTCCAGATCACCTTCGATCTGCACCGCCGCCTGTACGCGGGCGTCAGCTGGATGCCATCCCTGCACGACGCCGCCGGTGAGGGCGCCGACGCCGGCCGCACCGGCCTCGACTTCGGCCTGTTCGAGTACGAGCAGACCACCGGCAGCGCGCGCAGCGGCTTCCGCCACCGCGTGCGCCTGGTCGAGGGCAGCGTGCAGCTCGAGCCCTTCGCCGCCGACGCGACCCTGGTGCACTACGACTTCTCGCGCCGCTCGATCATCCCGCTCCTGCGCGTGACCACCTTCTGGGGCACGCCGCGTCGCTACGACGTGGGCGCGCACGTGGGCGCGTGGGTCGAGCTGGGCCACCTGCAGATCGACGACGTCGCGCCCGGCGTGCGCGAGAGCCTGTGGCGCTACGCCACCGTGCACGTGACCTGGGACGTGTGGCGCTCGCCCGACATGTCCTCGTTCGTGCGCATCCGCGGCGGCGCGGGGGTCGAGCGCGCCGTGGTCGGCGAGGGCGGCCAGGACCGCGACGCCATCACGCCCGCGGGCGCGCTGGACGTCGACCTGACCCTCGACGACGACGGCTTCCACCACATCACCATGCTGGGGCAGTACGAGCGGCCGCAGTTCACCGGCGCGGCGCGCGACCTGCGCCACTCGGCGACGCGTGCCCAGGGCCGGGTCGCCTACGAGGTCATCATGGTGGCCATCAACGACCAGCCGGTGACCCTGCGCTTCGCCGGCGAGGCCGAGTACCGGAACGACATCCCCGACGTGGCCGCGGGCTGGGACCTGCGCGCGACCGCGGGCCTGCGCCTGTCGCTGTGGGCACCGGCGCGCTAGCTTGCGCACCTTGCTCGTCATCGTGCTGCTGCTGGCGGGCGCGCGCGTCGCGCATGCGGCGCCGTGCACGTCCGGCCCGGCCGACGACCCGTTCCCGATCTGCTTCGACCCGGGCAACCGGCTGGTGCTGCAGCTGGGCTACCGCGGCGTGGGCGGCGGGCTGGACCTGCGCCACAAGGTCGCCACCGACGACCCGGACATCACCTGGCGGCTCGAGCACCGCATCGCCGAGGCCGCCTACGACGGCAGCGCCTGGCGCGGCACGCTCTACCGCGGCCGCTTCGCGCGCCACTCCGACGACGGGCACATCATGCTGCCCACGTCGCCGCCCAGGAAGGTCTTCCTGCCCTTCGACATCGGCGCCGAGGCCGACTTCGGCGCCTTCGTGGCCACACCGGGCAAGACGCAGGTCGAGCTGGGCCTGGTGCGCACCGCGCTGCTGTTCGAGCTGTCGCGCTCCGACAGCTTCCGCCGCCGCCTGGTCTTCGGCATCGCCGGACGCTGGGACGTGCTCGCGCCCGACCTGCACCGGCCCTTCAGCGTGGCCGAGCACTTCGTGGCGCCCTTCTCGCTGGGCGTGGCCGGCCTGCACCTCGAGTCGGACAATGGCCTGTCCATCCTCGACGTCAGCGTCGAGGCGGGCACGCGCTTCTCGTCACAGAGCAGCTGGGGCGGCGTGCTCACCGCCACCGGCAGCGTCGAGCGCGTCGTGGTCGCGCTCAACGACCGGCCGCTGTCGCTGTACTGCCAGGCGGGCTGGGAGGATCCGGGTCGCGGCGCGTGGGTGACGGCGGGCCTGCGCTTCGCGCTGGCCGGGTCGAGACCCACACACCCATGAAGATGAGCGCCGCGGCGATGCCCGCCTGCGGACGCAGCGGCTCGTGCAGGACGATGACCGCGCCCAGGGTGGCGAACATCGGCTGCAGGTAGATGTAGGTCGCGACCAGCGACGACTCGGCGCGCGCGAGCCCCAGCTGCGTCAGCGAGTACGCACCCACCGTCGGGACGGCCACGATGAACGCGAGCAGCACCAGCTCGGGCGTGCCCACGCGTGGCCAGAGCTCCACCCACGCCGCCACGCCGAGGGGCGTGAACGCCAGGGTCGCGACCAGGAACATCATGGCGACCAGGCGCATGGGCGGGTACTTGGCCGACAGCGGCCGCACCAGCACCAGGAACATGGCGTACGACGCGCAGTTGAGCACGCACATCAGGTTGCCCAGCAGGTGCGAGCCGGCGGTCGACAGGTGGCGCACGTCGAAGAGCACGAACACGCCGCTCATGGCCAGGGCGATGCCGAGCGCGCGCGTCCACTGGAAGCGTTCGCGCCCGAGCAGCACGGCGAAGAGCGCGGTGAACACCGGGATGGTGGCCGAGATCAGGCTGGCGCTGACGGCGGTCGTGCGCGCCAGGCCGTTGATGAACAACACCTGGTTGAAGACCACGCCCAGGAGCGCGCAGACGACGAGCAGGCCGCGATCGCCGCGCTCGACCCGCACCGGACCACGCTGGCGCGCGATGGCCCAGAAGACGAGCGCGCCGCCCAGCATGCGCGCCATGACCAGCGCATGGGGCGGAATGGGGTTGCCGCCCTGGAAGGCGAGCTTGCCGGCGATCGAGAGCGAGGCGAAGCAGAGCTGGGCGAGGACGAGGGCGAGGTGGGTCAATCAGGGCTCGACGAGGATCAAGCGGTCGCCCGCTCGTCGCCCTTCTTCTCGGCGTACATCTCGGTGACGAGCGCGGCGTACTTCTCGCCCACGACCTTGCGCTTGACCTTGAGCGTGGGCGTGATCTCGCCCGCCTCGATGCTCAGCTCCTGGGGCAGGATGCGGAACTTCTTGATGCGCTCGTAGCTGGCCAGGTCCTTGTTCTTGTCCGCCAGCACCGACTCGACCAGCTGCTGCAGCTCGGCCTCCGACTTGCCCTGGCGCGCCTCGGGCGTGACCGTGATGAGCGCGACCAGGAAGGGCTGGCGATCGCCGATGGCGACCACCTGCGAGATTCGCGGGTCGGTCTTGATGAGGTTCTCGATGTTCTGCGGCGCGATGTTCTTGCCCGCGGCGGTGATGATGAGGTCCTTCTTGCGGTCGATGATGTACCAGAAGCCGTCGGCGTCGACGCGGCCGATGTCGCCGGTGCGGAAGTAGCCGTCGTCGGTGAACGACTCGGCGGTGGCCTTCTCCTCCTTGTAGTAGCCGGAGAAGATCTGCTTGCCGCGGATGAGGATCTCACCGTCGGTGTCGAGGCGCATCTCCACGCCCGAGAGCGGCCGGCCGATGGAGCCGAAGCGCACCGCGCCGGGCAGGTTGATGGTGCCCGCCGCGCACGTCTCGGTCATGCCCCAGCCCTCGAGGATGGTGATGTTGGCCGCGTCGAAGAACTCGAGGATGTCCTTGGCGATGGGCGCGCCGCCGGTGACGAAGATGCGGATGCGTCCGCCCAGCTTGTCGCGCAGCTTGTCGAAGACCAGCTTCTTGGCCACGCGGTACTGCACCTCGAGCTGGGCCGGGATGGGCTGGTGCTCGCGGCGCAGCTTGGACACCTCGCGCCCGGTCTTGACCGCCCAGGCGAAGATCTTCTGCTTGGCGGGCGAGCCGGCCGCGGCCTGCTCGTGGATCTTGGCGTAGATCTTCTCGAAGATGCGCGGCACCGACGCGACCAGGCTGGGCCGCGCCGACGCGATGTCCTCGGCCACGGTCTCGAGCGAGCGCGCGAACGCGCCCGAGATGCCGTTCAGGATGCAGTGGTAGTTGACCATGCGCTGCAGCACGTGGCCGAGCGGCAGGAAGGTGAAGCCGGTGTCCTCGGGCCGCATGGTGATCGAATCGAGCTGCGTCAGCGCGGCCATGATGTTGCCGTGGTTGAGCATGGCGCCCTTGGGCGGCCCGGTCGTGCCCGAGGTGTAGACGAAGATGGCGGCGTCGGTGAGCTTGATCTTGGCGGTGCGCTCGTCGACCTCGGCGCGCCGGCGCGACTCGCGCCCGCGCGCCAGGATGTCGGTCATGGCGAAGCGCTGCGGCCGCGACGAGCCGGCGCCGTTGCCGGTGAGCGGCACGTTCTTGGGGTCGATCACGATGATGGTCTCGAGCCTGGTCAGCTCGGACAGGTAGGGCTCGATCTTCTTGTACTGCTTGTGGTCCTCGACGACGAGGAAGCGGGCGTCGGCGTGGCCGATCACGTACTTCGACTGCTCGCCCGTCATGGTCGGGAACACGCCGATGGTGATGCCGCCCAGGGCCAGGCTGGCCAGGTCGGCGGTCATCCACTCGTGACGCGTGTTGGCCAAGATGGCCAGCGCGTCGCCCGGCTTGTGGCCCAGCTCGATGAGCCCGGTGGCGAAGTCGCGCACCAGGCGCGCCGCCTGCCGCCAGCCAATGGGCACCCAGGTGCCGTCGTGGTGGAAGACGAAGCAGGGCGCCGTGCCCTTCTTGTCGGCGATCGAGAAGAAGCTCGAGATCAACGTGTCGGCCATGAGATCCTCCCGCCCTATTCCGCTGCTTTGGCTGCGACGCCCCGCTTGGCCTTGGGATCGAAGGTGGCGCGCGCCACCTCGTGCTGGCGCAAGGACAGCGCCAGCGAGGTGCCCGGGCCGACGATCATCGGCTCGGCCTGGAAGAGATGGTAGTTCTTCACGTCGGCGGTCTCGGGCGGCTTGCCGTGCTGCTTCTTGCCCGGGTTGCCGGTGACGATGCGCACCTTCTCGCCCGGCGCCAGGGTAAAGCCGGGGTCGAGGGTGCCGACGCTGCGCGGGCGGCCCGAGCCGCGCGCGACGCCGACGGCGCAGCCGGCGGTGGAGAAGGGCGTGTCGCCCTTGTTCTGCAGCACGAACCATTCCTCGTTGAGGGGGCCGTTCTTGGGCGCGGCGTGGATCTCGTCAATTTCGATCTGCATCACTTCTTCAGTCCTTCCCAGGTGCGCTCGGGTGGTGACGTCTGCTCGACGGGCAGACCAGATTCGCGCCAGCCGACCACGACGGCGGCGCCCGACATGTCGCGCTCGCCCTCGTAGCCGCCGCGCATGTCGACGACCGACTGCCAGCCGGCGCCGGCGAGCAGCTCGGCGGCGCGCAGCGAGCGCCCCGCCGTCTTGCAACCGACCACCACCTTGGCGTCCTTGCCGAAGTGCCTGGCGAAGACGGCCTGGAAGTCGGGATTGGGGCTCATGCCGCGCCCGGGCAGAAAATGCATGAGCGGGATGTTGTAGGCGCCCGTCGGGTGGCCCGCCTCGAATTCGGGTATCGACCTAACATCGACATACACCCAGCCCTGCTGCTGCAGGTCGAGGGCCTCCTTGGGCATCACTCGCTTGACTGACATGCTCGCGAATGTAGGCGAGTTTCCCCACCCTGCCAAGGCGTGCCGCCTGCGCCTGCGCTGGGCGCGAGCCATGAGCACCTGGCTACAACCGTAGACAGCGACACAGTGCTCCGCTGATCCCAAGCGTCTTTCGGCACGCGCGCCGCGAGTTTCGCGCGCGCCACCGGCACGCAAAGGATGTAGCGAAGTTATGCACACGAGCGCGAAACCCGTGCCCGAGGCACACCCCTTGCTTCGAGCTGGCGGCATGAAAATGAGTGCCCCGACCGCTCCTTCGCGCAGCCGCCACGGATGGCGCGCGCGGCTCACCGCCGGCGCTTGCCTGCTCACCGTCACGACGACCGCGTGCATGCAGTACGACGAGGCCGATCGCGGCTCCGCCCCGGTCGAGAGCGCCCGCTCCGGCGCGGTCGTCCCCGCGACGGCCGCCCCGCTCGCCGCGCCCACCCCGCTGCCCGCCTCCGAGATGCGCCGCGTCGCCTACGTGGTCGCCGCCGGCGCCAAGGGCAACGTGCGGCTCGACCTGCTCGCCGGCGCCACCGCGAACTACGCCGCCGCGCATCCCGGCCTGACCCAGGCCCAGTACGCCGTCGCCATCTCCACCATGTGGGGATTGCTGAACGGCATCACCGACCGGCCCGACGACACCGAGGGCTACCAGCACCTCATCATCGAGCACCTGTTCGAGCGCCTGGTGACCCCGTCGCTGGGCGCGTCGCGCGAGGCTGACGCGCTGCGCGCGCAGGCACGCACTTACCTGAACGCGATGCGCTCGAACGCCGACAACCTGCGTCGCGTGTCGCCGCTCGCCGGCCTCGACGACCAGCTGGCCGCGAGCGAGACCTTCCGGCGCGACTCCTGGGAGCGTCTGCTCGACCGCACCGGCGCCAGCCCCGCGCTCGCGGGCGCCGTCAACGCCGCCAGCGGCGCGTTCGTGACCGTGCTGGGCATCCGCACCAGCGACTCGGCGCGCGCCATCCTCGACATCTACCGTCTCGAGCCGCTGCGCACCTACTTCCTCGCCAACGTCCAGGCCGACGGCAGCGTGAGCTTCGACCGCGCGACCATCCAGCAGATGGTCGCCGACGCATCGGCGACCGTGCAGCAGCAGACGCGCCTGTTCGCGAGCAACCTGGTCTCCATCAACACCGCCGAGCAGACCTACCTCGAGCAGGTCAAGGACTTCCCCCTCGACTACATGGGCGGCGGGCCGTTGCCGCCGCCGCCGCCGCCGCCCTCGCCCTCGGCGCTCGAGCAGGCCATCACCAGCGCCGAGAGCGCGCAGTCCAGCCTCGAGGGCACGCTCAAGGACGTGAAGTCGGGCGTGAGCGGCACGCTCAAGTGGGCGGCCAAGCTCGCCAGCTGGAGCAACGATCCCGAGTTCGCCAAGGACATCGAGACCTTCAGCAACGCGGCCAGCACGCTGCTGAGCGGCGTGGCCGCGGCCGCCAAGAGCGCCATCGACGACGCCAAGAGCGTGGTCGATACGCTGCACCTGGGCTCGACCGCCTTCAAGGTGCTCGGCTCCGCCTTCTTCGCCGGTGGCCTGGTCGCGACCGCGCTCGAGGTCATGAAGCTCTTCGGTGACAGCGGGCCGACGATCGATCAGCAGATCCTGGCGGCGGTGAAGGCGCTCAGCGAGCAGGTGCGCCAGCTGCGTCAGGACATGGACGAGCGCTTCGATCGCGTCGACCACAAGCTGAACCTGATCTTCGACGCGCTGATGGAGCAGTTCGACCACATCAACTTCCAGCTGGGCACCATCAGCGCCGACGTCGGGCTGGTCAAGCAGGCGCTCTTCGCGGTGCAGTCCGAGCTGAGCCGCCTCGACCGCAACATCTACGCCTACCTCAACGCGCTCGGCCGGCGCGACCTGATCAACGAGATCAATGGCTCCCTCAACTACGCCGCGCTGGTCTCCCAGCCCATGAGCTTCGACCATTTCTTCGCCGCCCAGAACATCTTCTACTCGTGGGCGAACAACCATGCTCTCGACCCGCTCGAGGCCGGCAGCCCCGAACGCTCCTACGATGACGGCCATCTCGCGAGCGAGATGGCCTCGCTGCCGCTCAGCAGCAACATCAACTACCTCAGCGAGCTGGCCCGCCGGCGCCTGGGCGTGACCCTCGCCAGCGAGTTCCTCGTCAACCCCAACACCTGGCAGATCGCCGCCGAGAGCTACGCCGAGCTGTTCGAGGAGTGGCCCGAGCTCGTGGCGCAGCTGAACACCGCCGAGGCGGCGGTCAAGCTGGGCAACATCGTCAACCGCGGCCAGGCCGCGGCCAATGCCCTCGACAAGGCCGCCTCGGCGCCGCTCTTCGCGGCCGTCGCCGCCAACTACGGGGCCAGTCTCGACGCGCTCGGCGCGGAGATCGCCCACTTCACCAGCGACTTCGAAGCTGCTCCGGTGCAGCGCCTGAAGGGCCTGCATCTGTGGTCGCAGCCGACCGATCTGCCCACCACCAGCCTGGTCTCGCAGACGCAGGAGCTGCGCCTCTGCTCGGGGGTGGCGTTCTCGCCCGGACGGGCGACCATCCCGTTCGCCTTCGCACAGATCACCGGCACCTACGCCGAGATCGCGCCGTTCCTGAATGGCAACAACCTGGCCCAGGGCAACAGCGCCGAGTCGCTGGGTGCGCTGAGCGCGTGCGTGCGCGGCTACTGGAGCGGCAGGGTGCTCAACCAGACACCGCTCGGGGTCGAGTACGAGTACGAGCTCATCGTCGACGTGCCGCTCACCTACAAGCCGGCGGGCGTCAGCACCGGCACCGTGCTGCAGAGCCTGCGCGTTCCCACCGGCCTCAAGCGCAACCGCTTCGTCCGCCCGAGCGAGCACAACTGGGACCCGAGCGTGACCTGGCCGCCCGACAAGGAGATCGGCGGGCAGTGGCCGACCAACGGGCAGAGCGCGGCCAGCTACGCGCGTTCGACCCGCTACGGCAGCGCGCCGGCGTCGTTGATCGCGCAGACCAAGGCCGCGGTGACCACGCAGCTGCGCGTGCTCGAGCGCCGCTACTACGGCGCGGTCGCGAACGAGCTCGCCGGCAGCGTGGGCTCGATCCAGGCGGCGGCGGCGAAGCTGACCAGCTGGAAGAAGATCTGGGCGGCGTACGCGACCTTCGGTCTGCCGCTGCTGGTGGCCAACAACGATGAGCTGCGCGAGCTGCTCTTCGGCATTCGCAGCGTGCTCAGCGGCACCGACGAGGCCGACGGGGACGGCCAGCCCAACGACTTTGCCGACGTGTACCGCTTCTACAGCGTGCAGGAGGCTCAGCCGCCCGTGGACATCCTGCCCGAGCTGATGCAGGTCGGGCACGAGCGCGCCGACGCGCTGGCCGCCGCGCTGGCGGCCGCCGCGCAGCACATCGTCGAGACCGGCGTGCCGCAGGGCCACGAGCTCCTGGGCCGGACGCTGCTGCGCCTGCGCCTCCTGCAGGCGCCGGCGCCCACGCCGTAGGACCGCGCCACCCTGCCACTCGACACATCTTCCAGGATCTGGGCGATACTCGCCCCCCATGGCAACCCGGGTGCTGCGCGTCGTCGCCGCGGTGATCGAACGCGACGGGAAGTATCTGATCACCCAGCGACGCGACGAGGCCGTGCTGGCGGGACTCTGGGAGTTCCCCGGCGGCCGCGTCGAGGAGGGCGAGACCGACGAGGCCGCGCTGCACCGCGAGGTGCTCGGCCGCATCGGCGTCGAGGTCGAGGTCGGCGATCGAGTCGCGGCGCGCGAGCATCCCTACGACGGCTACGACGTCCACCTGTCCATGTTCGCCTGCAAGCTGGTGCCGGGCGGCGAGCCGCACGCGCTCAGCGTGAAGGACATCCGCTGGGTGGGCTCGGGCGAGTTCACCGAGTACAAGTTCCCGCCCGCCGACCAGGCGACCATGGATCAGCTGCTGGGCGTGAAGAGGTGGCCGTAGGCTAGCCCGACTGGCCGACCCGGGCTTCGCCCGCGCCAGGCCATCTGGACAAGGCGGGTCCCCGCGCTTCGCGCGACCCGCCTAGAACGCGCGCCCTTGCCCTCCGTCGACGGGCAGCGTCGAGCCCGACACCCACGAAGCGCGCGGCGAGAGCAGGAACGCGACCGCGGCGGCGACCTCCTCGGGGTGGCCGAAGCGGCCGAAGGGCAGCTCGCGGCGCACGAAGTCGGCGATGCCCTCCGGATCGGCCTTCTGCCGGCGCTCCCAGCCGCCGCCGGGGAAGAAGATCGAGCCGGGCGCGACGCTGTTGACGCGGATGCCATCCTTGGCGAGATCGCGCGCCATGGCCTTGGCCAGGCTGATCTCGGCCGCCTTGGCCACGTTGTAGGAGGGTCCGCCGCCCGCCTCGCGGCCCCAGATGGAGGCGACCATCACGATGGCGCCACCGCCGCCCGCGCGCAGGTCGGGGATACACGCCCTGGACAGGCGCAGCGCGGTGAAGAAGTTACGCTCCAGCACGTCGCGGAAGTCGCTCTCGTCGGCGGCGTCGAAGTGACGCGCGGCCGAGCCGCCCACGTTGTTGACCAGGCCCCAGATGGCCGAGTGGGCGGCCGCGGCCTCGGCGCGCGCCGCGTGCACGACCATGTCGACGCCCGCGGCGTTGCTCACGTCGGCGACCACACCGGCGTGCGGGCCGCCGCCTGCGGCCGCGAGCTCGGCCATCACGGCCGCGAGGCCCTCCTGTCCGCGCGCGCAGGTGACGACGCGCACACCTTCGGCGGCGAGTGCGAGTGCGATGGCGCGACCGATGCCGCGTGACCCACCGGTGACGATGACGACCTTGCCGCCGAGTCCCAGGTCCATGGCGCGCGACTTTAGCAAACGGGAGGTGTTAAGGTGGTTTCGTGACTCGTCTGGATGTCACCTGGCTCGACGGGGGTCGGACAGTCGAAGCGATCGACGTGGGCGAGCGCGCGGTCACGCTTGCCCGCCTGCGCACCGCGTCGCTGCCGGCGCTGCGCGCGTTCGTGCTCGGTCGCAACGTCTTCGATCATGCCACCCGCGAGCTGCGCGGCGATGCCGGCGCCATGATGCACCTGCCCCAGGAAGCCGCCGAGATGGTGCTGCGTGCGCTGCGCCAGCTGGGCGGGCCGGTGGCCGTGCGTCGCTCCGCGCTGCCCGACGCGCCGCTCGACCAGACCCTGGCCCAGGGTGAGGCCTACCTGCACATCATGCACCCCACCGACACCATCGAGGCGGTGCGCCGGCTGTGGACCCTGGCGGTACGCGCGCGCAAGCCGGTGGCGGTGATCGTGCAGCGCTTCGTCGTGCCCGACGTGAGCGCACGCGTGCGCGAGGAAGGCACCGACACGCTGGTGGTCGAATCGACCTACGGCGTGGGCGACCTGCTGGCGTCCAACCTGGTCGTGCCCGACCGGCACCGGGTGGCGCGCAGCTCGAACGCCATCCTGTCGCGCAACGTCGGACGCAAGTCGCAGATGACCATCCCGCGCACCGACGGCGGCGTGGTGCGCGTGCCGGTGCCGGTGACGTCGTCGCGCGAGCTGGCGCTCGAGGACCGCGTGGTCGAGCAGCTGGCCACCATGTGGCGCGACGTCGAGGCCGCCATCGGACCGATCACCCGCCTGTCAGCGTCGCTGGCCGGCGAGAAGCTGTCGATCACCAGCGCGATCTCGCGCAGCGGCACGACCGATGAGCTGATGCTTGGCTAGGCCGGGCGCATGATCGACTGCGCGCCGCTGTGGGTGGGCGAGGAGCTCGCGGTCGGGCCGCGCGTGAGCGGTGGCCCGGACGGCGCGGAGGCCGACGCGCCCGTCGCGGTGGTGGCGTGGGGCTGGCAGGCCGGCTGGCTGCAGAACTTCGAGGTCGGCGAGCGCTGCATCCAGCTCGGCTTCGGCCTGCACCTGCAGAGCGTCGACCACGAGGGCCAGATCGCGCCCGTGCTGCGCCTCGGCCTGGGTCAGGGCCAGTCCACCTGGCGCGGCATGTACGTGCAGGCGGGGCCGAGCTGGGACGGCGAGCGCGCCGGTCTGGACGTGCAGCTGGGCTACGACTGGACCTTCGCCGCGCTCTACGCCGGCTACTCGTACGGCGACGAGCAGGTGGTGACCATCGGCGTGCGCGTCCCGGTGATCGAGGCCATCGGCGCGCTCATCGTGGTCGCGATCAATGGCTTCTACATACCGACCTAGCTACTTGCGCACATCGGGCCGGGGCCGCGGCCCGGGCGAGGAAAAGAACAGCGCGTCGGTGAACCGGCACACCGGCTCGACCAGCACGCCGAGCGTCGACGCGGGCGCGTCAGCCAGGTGCTGCAGCACCAGCTCGGTGATGCCGCCCAGGTAGGCCACGATGAGCCGCTCGTCGATGCCCGCGCGGCGCTGGCCGCGCAGCGACTCGGCGATGAGCCCGGCCATGCGCCGATAGGCCTGGTTGCGCCGCGCCTGGATGCGCGCGCCGCCGCCGACCGCCTCGATGATGAGCAGGCGCGCGAAGGTCGCGTCGGTGGCCAGGCGACCCAGGGCGAAGGCGACCGCCGCGTGCAGGCGCGTGCGCGCGTCGCCGGCGCCGGGCAGGCCGTGGCTCGCGTAGTAGCGCTCGATGACGCCGTCGACGGCGTCGTAGACGGCGCACAGCGCCGCCTCCTTGCCGGCGTAGAGCTGGTAGAAGGTCTTGGTCGAGACCCCCGCGCGGCGCACGATCTCGCCCACGGTCACCGCGCGATAGCCCTTCTCGGCCACCGCCTCGGCGGTGGCACGCAGGATGCGTCGCTGCTGCGTCTTCTCCACCGCGTCGCGGCTCAGGTGGTGGCGGTGCCGGGGGAGCTTGTCCGCCCGCGAAGCTGCTTGACGTGCCATGGCGAAAACCAGTATATGAGAAAAAGCATATTTTCTCATTCGCCAAGCCGGGAGGTCACCATGACTTCGACGAGCGCTCTGGTGGTGCTGTTGCCGCTGGCCAGCTGTACGAGCGGCGACATGGAGCCGTCTGCCCCGCCCGATGCGGCGCCCGATCGGGCGCCCGGGCCGTGGGACCTGGGCGTCGAGCTGCCCGCGGCCCCGCCCAACCATGGCGATCCCAGGCGCGGCGAGTGGCTGCTCCTGAACGGCGACTACATGAGCTGCGGCCTGCCCTACAAGCTGTGGAACTTCCCCATCGTCGCCGGCATCGTGCAGCAGGCGCTCGGGCAGGGCCGCCCGCCCATGCCCGGCCGCTCGGGCAAGAACGCCGACCTGCCCTACTCGGTGAACGTGTTCACCACCACCGACGGTGCCGAGGTGGTGAACCTCAACTGCTTGCACTGTCACGGCGGCTACTTCGATGGCGAGCTGGTGGTCGGCCTGGGCGATCCCACGCGTGACTTCACCGACGGCCTCATCGGCGCGTTCCCGGTCGATCTGGTGCAGAGCTGGATGCTCTCGCCCCTGCTCGGCTTCACCCAGGCGGAGCGCGACAACACCGACATCTTGCTGCACACCGCGCGCGCCATCGGCGACCGCACGACCACACGCACCGTGGGCATGAACCCTGCCGACTCGCTCGCGCGGGTGCTGGCCGAGCACCGCGATCCCGCGACCCTGGCGTGGAGCGACGCGCCCCTGCGCGAGGTCGTCTTCTACGGCGACGACGGCCAGCCGCTCGCCGACGCGCGCTTCACCAGCGACCCGCCGCCGTGGTGGCGCGTGCACAAGAAGCACGCGCTCTTCTACAACGGCATGACACGCGGTCCGCACCGCGGCACCATGGAGGCGGCCTCGGCCATCTGCGTGGACAACCTGACCGAGGCGGCGCGCATCGACGCGCTCTTCGAGGACATCCAGGCCTTCGTCGAGAGCGTGCGCACGCCGCGCTACCCGCGCCACATCGACGACGCGCTGGCGGCGCGCGGCCGCGTGCTGTTCGAGCGCGACTGCGCCGGCTGCCACGGCAGCTACGGCGACGACCCGCTCGCCGACGACACCGACACGTATCCGAATCTGCTCATCCCGCTCGAGGTCGTCGGCACCGATCCGGTGATCGCCGAGGTCGGCACCCGGCACGCCGCCAACGTCTTCGAGGTCTACAACACCACCTTCTACGGCCAGGTCACCGCGCTGCACCCGGGCGACCCGTTCCCGGGCTACGTGCCGCCGCCGCTCGACGGCATCTGGGCGACCGCGCCGTTCCTGCACAACGGCTCGGTGCCCAGCGTCGCGCTGGTGCTCGACAGCAAGGCGCGCCCGAAGTACTGGAAGCGCGTCGACTACGACAGCACGCACTTCGACGAGGAGACGCTCGGCTGGCCCTACTTCGAGCTGCCCTACGGCCAGGCCGAGGCTCCCGCGGCGGAGCGCAAGTACGTCTACGACACGACGCTGTGGAGCCAGACCCGTGGCGGGCACACCTTCGGCGACGGCTACAGCGACGCGGAGCGACGCGCGGTCGTCGAGTACCTGAAGACGCTCTAGCCCTACTGGTCAGTTCCCTGCTGCGGGCGTGCTCCCGGCGCGGTTGCTACGGAATCGGCTCGGTCCCGACGTTCGGCGAGTCGGGCACCCAGCGGAACTTGTCGATCAGGGTCGTCGAGTCGAGGATCTGATCGGAGGAGTCGTAGGTCGCGAAGCGGATGCGGATGGTCGAGCCGGGCTCGACGGGTGCGGTGGTCGTGAGCCAGCTCGTCGAGGCGTGGTCACCCTCGAAGTCGAAGCCCGTGCCGTGGAGCTCCGCGTCGCCCTTCGGGCAGGCGAAGGACTTGCCGCCCGCCATGCAGGGCGGGCCGCCATTGCAACCGCACACGGTGACGAACGCCGCGTTCACGCTGATCGGGTTGCCCATCGTGTCGAACGAGATGTCCTCGTCCGCGGCCGTGGGCGGCTTGGGTGAGAGCAGCGCCACGAAGAAGTCGTTGTACGTGGAGCAGACGTACATCGGCCACTCGTAGGTGAAGAAGTCGAAGTCGAACGCCAGACCCCGGGCCCACATGGGGACCTTGAGCTGCAGCTCCAGGCCGGCCGGGTCGTGCACCGCGCCGGTGAAGATGCCCGGGCACGCCGGCGACTCGCGCGGGAAACCCGGCGGGTGCCCACCTCCGTTGAAGTCCTTGTCGAAGCCGGCGGGGCTTGCGAAGTCCGGGTCGCCCGGCGCGCGGGCCGTGCCGCTCGAGATGCCCAGGAGCTTGTGGCCCAGGCGCGGCACGATGACCTCACCGAACTTGGCCAGGTTCCCATGGCCAAGGTGGTACTTCGACGGGCTCGCCGGTGCGTCGGCCCCGTTCGCGAGGGTCCACTTGGCCGAGATCACGCCCTCGCAGATGTCCATGGCCCTGGCCGCGTCGAGGGGATCGTTCGAGTCGAGCGCCACGTTGTCGTCGCAGGCCTGGCAGGCGCCGTCCACGCACGCGCTCGCGCACGAGTTGCCGCACG
>Ga0209515_10003205_pt1 | contig 23835 bp, 26 predicted proteins | sample Subgroupgradi54m_FD_187454 | JGI IMG/M metagenome (GOLD analysis project Ga0209515, IMG submission 187454) | Subsurface groundwater microbial communities from S. Glens Falls, New York, USA - GMW60B uncontaminated upgradient, 5.4 m (SPAdes)... ... | reverse complement strand
AGCTTCGTTCGGACGAAACGGTGGACAAGATCTGGCAGATCGTGCACAAGCAGGCGGCGGGATTAAACGACCTTCACGTGAACTACTTTGATGGGGCCGCTTGGAGCACCAAGATGGCGATCCAGCCCGGCGGCAACGTGGGGATCGGGACGACGACCCCGGCCGCCCAGCTCGACATCGAGGCGAACACAAACGGCACGCAGCAAGCGATCCAGCTCCGCAATGCCAGCGCGGGCGCCAATGCTTATACGGAAATGGAATTCGGCAACGACGCCGCGGCGTCGGCATTGGCGATCGGAGTCGGCTCCTCCGCTAACACCACCTATCCCAACACCGCTTATGTGGTGAACCGCCGCAACGGGCCGCTCACGTTTCACACGAACAACACCGAGAAAATGCGGATCACCGCCGCCGGTGATGTGGGGATCGGGACGACGGCTCCCCTGCAGGCATTGGATGTGGCAGGCGGGATCCGGTTCAGCAAGCCCGGGCAAAATAACGGCGGCTGGCTGCTTGCCCAGTCGCCAGGAGGCATTGGAGGAGGTAAGCAGGCTCTGCTCACCGTATCGGACGGATTGAGTGATAATAGAGACGAAGTCTGGATCGGCCCAAACGCCGCTGGACATGGAGCTAAAGGATATGTCCAGCTTTGGGCTTACCAAATCTACATGACCGCACCCGGCGGTGCTTTTCTGAACGGAAATTCTCTGGGTGCTTCGGACCTTCGGCTGAAGACCGAGGTCACCCCTCTTCCATCTGTTCTCCGGGATGTGTGCGCTTTGCGCGGCGTGAAGTTCCGGTGGGTTGACCCGGCCCGCTACGGTTCGGGGATGCAGTTGGGCCTGATCGGCAATGAGGTGAACCGGGTGTTTCCGGAGTTGGTGAGAGAGGATGCTAAGGGATTCAAGTACGTGGATTATTCGCATCTGACGGCGGTGCTGGTGGAAGCGGTGAAGGAGCTCAAGGCGGAGAACGATCAGCTCAAACAAAAGGTCGAGGCCGACCATCAGGAAATCCAGACACTGAAGGAGGCGTTGGCCGGATCATAGAAACTGCTCTACCTTCTTGCAAGGAAGAGTTCATCCATTCCATCTTCGATCTCATCACCCCTGGCTACGACCTGTTCAACCGGATCGCCAGCCTCGGGATGGACCGGGACTGGCGCCGGCGCACGGTCGAAAGCCTGAAGCTTCTGCCCGGCATGCGGGTGCTGGACCTAGCCAGCGGGACAGGGGATCTGGCGGTGGAATCTGTTCTGAAGATGTTGCCGCTGGGCACAGTCGTCGCCTGCGATCTCTCCTACCCGATGCTCCGCTCCGCTTCCGGAAAACTTGGCCGGCATCCGGTGGCTAGCTGGCACATGCGGTATGCGCAGGGCCGGGCCGAGCAGCTGCCTCTCGCGGCGGGCAGCTTCCATGCGGCCACGATCGGCTTCGCGCTGCGCAACGTGAGCGACCTGGAAGGGACTTTCCGGGAGTTGCACCGGGTGGTCCGCCCGGGCGGCCGGATTGGCCTGCTGGAGTTTGGCCGCCCCCGCAACCCACTTCTGCGGCTCGGCCACTGGCTCTGGCTGACGCTTGTCCTCCCCCCGCTTGGGCTGTTGACCACCGGCCGTCTCTGGCCCTTCCTTTATCTGCGCCGCTCTATCCTGGGTTTCCTGGATCCCGAAAAGGTGGTTTCCCTGCTTCGGGAGGCCGGTTTTTCTGATGTCCGGGCGGAGCCTTTGAGCGGCCGCATCGTCGTTCTTTATCACGCTTCCCGCTAAAACCTGCTATAATTTTTATTAGACTAGAATTCAGACCAAGGAGATTTTCCCATGACGAGAACGCTGCCGATTTCCGAAGTGAAAACCCGGTTGCCCGAGCTGGTAAAGGGGGTGGAGGATCGCGACGACGAGGTGGTCATCACGCGCAACGGGCGTCCGGCCGCCATCCTGTTGTCCATGGATGAGTACGAAGGCCTTCAGGAAACGCTCGACATCCTGAGCGACCCGAAAGCGATGGCGCAAATCCGAAAGAACCTGGCTTATTTCCGCAACGGTGGTCGAGGATACAGCATCGAAGAAGTTTTTGGCGCTGAATGATCCGCTATCATATCCGGTTGCCCGACGATATTAAAGCAGAGGTTGCTTGCTCGTCCCCTCTGCTCAAGCGCAAATTTAAGATGGCATTGGCGTTGTTGCAGGTTGAGCCCCGGGCGGGCAAGCCTCTTGGACAGGAACTTTCCGGTTTATGGAGTTATCCAGTCGTTCCATTCCGGATTATCTATGCCATAGAGCCTACGCTCCGTGAGGTTCAGGTGCTTCGTTTCGGCCATCGCCGGAATGTTTATGATCTTCCTCTCCAGTTTCCAGTCCGGGATCGAGGCAAGCGCAAGGGTTTCTATCGGCGCCTCGCTGGCACAGCCTCCTTGCTTCGTTAAAACCCGCCTGCTATCCTGTCTTAAAGCCCATGGCATTCAAGAACCTTTCTGAATTCACCTCCGAGCTGGAACGGCGGGGCGAGCTGAAGCGGGTGAAAGCGCTCGCCGACCCCCACCTGGAGATCACCGAGATCGCCGACCGGGTCATGAAGGCCGGCGGCCCGGCCCTGCTGTTCGAGCAGGTAAAAGGTTCTTCGATCCCGCTCGCGATCAACCTGTTCGGCACAAAACGCCGGATGGAACTCGCCCTCGGGGTGGGGGACTTGAACGAGATCCCCGCCCGGATCGAGAAACTGCTGGAGATCCCCCATCCCGCCGGTCTCATGGAGAAACTCAGCCTCCTGCCGAAGCTGGCTGAAATAGCGCAGTTCCCGCCCAAAGTGGTCTCCCGCGCTCCGTGCCAAGAAGTAGTGAAAAAGGGGGGAGTAGGGACGCTTCTAGAAGCGTCCCTATTTTCTTTGCCGGTCCTCCATTGCTGGCCCAAGGATGCCGGCCGGTACATCACGCTGGGGGCGACGATCACACGCGATAAGACCAGCGGCCGCCGCAACGTGGGCCTCTACCGGCTGCAGGTGGTGGACGACCGGACGCTGCTGATGCACTGGCAGCCGCACAAGGACGGGGCGGAGCATTGGCGCGGGTACGCGAAGGGGGAGAAGATGCCGGTGGCGATCGCCATCGGCGGGGACCCGGCTTCCGTCTACGTGGCCAGTGCCCCGCTGCCGCCGGAGATTGACGAGTACCTGTTCGCCGGGTTCCTGCGCAAGGAGCCGGTGGAGCTGGTGAAGGGGGTCACGGTGGATCTGGAGGTGCCGGCGCAGGCGGAGATCGTGATCGAGGGATTCGTGCAGGTGGGGGAGCTGCAGACCGAGGGGCCGTTCGGCGACCACACCGGCTATTACTCCCTGCCGGAGCCGTACCCGGTCTTCCACGTCACGGCGATTACTCACCGCCGCAACCCCATTTATTTGACCACCATCGTGGGCAAGCCCCCGATGGAGGATCTCTGGCTGGGCAAGACCACCGAGCGGGCTTTCCTGCCGATCCTCCGCAAGATGGTGCCGGAAATCGTGGAGATGAACTTCCCGGCGGAGGGAATCTTCAACAACGGGGTGATCGTCTCCATCAAAAAAACTTATCCCGGCCAGGCCCGCAAGGTGGCCCACGCGCTGTGGGGGCTCGGGCAGATGTCGCTCACCAAGGTGATTATCTTGGTGGATGAGTGGGTCAACGTGCACAACTTGAGCGAGGTGGCTTGGCTCGCCTTCATGAACATTGATCCCAAGCGGGACTGCTTCTTCGTGGAGGGACCGGTGGACACCTTGAACCACGCCTCGCCGGAGTGGAACTTCGGCTCGAAGATGGGGGTGGACGCGACCGCCAAGCTGCCGGAGGAAGGTCACACCCGAGGCTGGCCGGAGTTGATCCAGATGGACCCGAAGGTACGGGAGCAGGTCACCCGCCGCTGGGCCGAGTACGGAATCTAAACAGGAGACAGAAGAGATGAATGGATTTCACCGGGTGGGATTGCTTGTGGCGTTGGGGGGGGACTCCTGGCGGGTTCTGCCTGCGCTGAGACGATCGAGTTGGTCACCTACTATCCGGCTCCGGGGAGCACGGGGGATCAGCGCGCGAGGAGCCTGACGGTGGGGACGGGATACCAGGGGGTCGACATGTCGGCCGCAGACAAAGATGGTGTGGCCCTGATCTACGATAAGTTGTGGATCGGCCAAGGATACACGAATCCGGATCTGGATCCGGCCGCGCTGCGCGTGGTCGGTTTTCCCGGTGTCGCTGACAAGGCATTGTTCCTGCCCGGAACAGGCGGGACGCTGAACGTGGGGATCGGCGCGGCGAACCCCGCGACTGGTTTTGAGTTTAGGAACGGCACAGCCGCTGTTTGGAACAATGTTACTGCAGGAACGTGGAGCGGCAGCTTGGCTCCGGCGAGCGCGCTGGCCCTCACCAACTCTGCGAACGGCTGCAATGATCCGGTCTTGCTCTATCGTCAAGCGACGTCGACGGGTGTGATCAAAACGGCCGGCGCGATCGGTTTCACTGGGACCGGCAACTGGACAAACGGCGCGGTGAACACGCAGATCTCCGACATGTACTTTGTCAGCCGCGATAACAACGACGCACTGGCGGAACGCATGCGCATCACCAGCACCGGCAACGTCGGGATCGGGACGGCGGCGCCGGCGGCGAGCGCCGCCGTGGAAATGGCTTCCACGACGCGAGGGTTCCTGCCTCCCCGGATGACCACCGCCCAACGGCAGGCGATCAACGCTCCCGCCGCGGGGTTGATGGTATACGACACAACCGCGGGGACGCTGATGTTTTACAATGGGGCGCAATGGCAGACGGTGGGAGGAGCGAGTGTGCCGATCGGCACGATTATGGCCTGGCACAAATCCTTGGCAGGCACACCGGCCCTACCTGAGGGCTGGGTGGAGTGCAACGGACAGGTGCTGAACGACGCGGGTTCTCCGTACAACGGGCAGACGATGCCGGACCTGAACAACACGCCCAGCGGCGGATACACCGGCGGCGGAAGGTTCCTCCGGGGAGGTACCGTCTCCGGTGTGATGCAGGGCGCGACTCATGCTATGACTATGACTACCCACGGTGGTGGTGCCCCCTACATGTATCTCCCTTCCTCCGCTGCGGGTGCGCCCGGCACAGACGCCGACGCCAGCTTCCCACCTATTGGCACCTTTATGACCTTCGGGGCCCTCAACTATGTAAACGGCTGGACTGGGGGAGGGTACGGTTCCCGTCCCGTCAACATGTCGGTGGTCTGGATCATGCGGGTGAAGTGAAACCGGCGGACGTTGCCGAGGCGCTGAAGCTCGAGCGCCCGATCTCCCCCCGTATTTATGTATAATAGTACTTATTATTAGCCATATATGATATGCTTGCTTAATGGATAGAGATTATGGTGGTATGGAAGGATCTTAACGGTTCGCTTTGTTTACCGTGGTGGAAAGGTCAGGCTCTTTGGGGCTGGGTATTGGAGAGGAGGAAAGAAGCACTATGAAAGGGAAGCTTGATTGGGAAATGCCAGTGGGTAATCTAACTCGAGTCAGAGATTTCCTGCCTCCGCCTAGTCAGCTGGCTGTGGAGGCGGAAACGGCGAAAGTGACCATCGCCCTTAAGAAATCGAGTGTCGATTTCTTTAAGCAGCAGGCAAAAAAGAATCACACAAAATATCAGAGAATGATCCGCGAAGTATTGGATCATTATGCTTCCCATTACCAGGCGGCTTAATCTACCCAGTGTCCACAGCTGTTCGGGTTCGCGAGCAGGTGACCCGCCGCTGGGTCGAATATGGCCTTCAGATAAGATGAAAGTATGAAGATAACAGTTTATATCAATGATGAGTTGGTCAAAGAAGCATGGGCGATTCTCAAATTTTGATCCCATCTGCGTTGAAAGATGTTGCCGAGGCGCTGAAACGAAATGTTGGGTGCCAGGTTTAAACCCGGCACCCTCGTTGTATATAAGGTATACTTATAAGTAAATGAGGGTAGTCGTTCAAAATCTCCAATGTTGCCGCTGCGGGCATCGCTGGATCCCAAGAAAAACAGAGGTCCGGATTTGCCCCAAGTGCAAGTCTCCGTATTGGGATCGCAAGAGATCCGCTCCTTCGGAGTCCTCACCCTCCTCTCAGTCTAAACCGGCCGTTAGAATCGAAGCGATCCTCAAGGAGATGGTTCGAAGGATTGTAAAGGTGGCCGCTCCGGAGAAGATCATTCTTTTCGGTTCCCGCGCCACGGGGCATGCTCGGCCCGACAGCGACTTGGATCTGCTGATCGTCGCCCGCGTGAAGGATTCTCTGCGTAAAAAAGCAACGGAGATCGATGCAGCCCTCTTCGGAATTCCCCTGGCGGTTGACGCCGTGGTGGTGACGCCGGAGCAGGTCGAAAAATGGCGAGAGATATCGGGGGGTATTATTCACACCGCGGTCTCTCAAGGCCGCATGCTTTATGACCAAGCCGCCTGAAAAATTATGGGAAGTGCGCCAATGGATTGAAAAGGCGGAACATGATTTGAAGAACGCTTCGCACACGCTCACCCTCTCGGATTCAGAATGCCCTTTTGACACCGCCTGTTTTCACGCCCAGCAATGCGCCGAAAAATATCTGAAAGGACTGCTGGTTTTTTTGAAGATTAAATTCCCTCGGGTCCATGATCTGCGTTTATTGCTGCAGCTGTCGATGCAGAAGGTGCCCTTGAAACTGGAGGTTTCCGAGGTGGTCGGCTTGAATCGTTACACCATTGAAGGCCGCTATCCTGGGGAATGGGAACCCATTGGCCGATCCGAATCGGAGCAGGCCGTGGCGGTTGCTCGGAAAGTGCGTCGTGCTGTTCGGAAATATCTTCCGGCACAAGCGGTCTCCTGGAAGTGAAGCCGGCGGACGTTGCCGAGGCGCTCAAGCTCGAACACACGGTCTTCGCGCTGCCGTTCGCCTACCTCGGTCTTTGGACGGCGGCGCGGGGCAGTCCGGCCTGGAGCACGGTCGGCTGGGTGACGCTGGCGATGGTGGGGGCCCGCACTGCCGGGATGGCCTTGAATCGGCTGATGGATCTGCCGATTGACCGCCTCAACCCCCGCACCAAGAACTGGCCGGTGCCGGCGGGGCGGGTGAAGCCGCCGATGTTGGCCGGACTCACACTAGCCGCCGCGATCCTTTTTTTCTACTCAGCCGCCCGGTTGAATCCCCTCTGTCTTCGGCTGTCTCCGATCGCGTTCGGGCTGATGGTCCTCTACCCGCAGCTCAAACGGTACACCTGGGCCTGCCATTTCGGGCTGGGTCTGGTGCTGGCCTGCGCGCCTGCGGCCGGCTGGCTGGCGGTCACCGGGCGGTGGGGAAACCCAATCCTTCCCCTGTTCCTGGGGGTGCTCTTCTGGGCGGCCGGTTTCGACATCCTTTACGCCTTGCTCGATCTTGACTTCGATCGTCGGCACGGCGTATATTCAATTCCTCAGCGTTTTGGGTTGCAGAAGGCCCTTTGGATCTCCCGCCTCTGTCATACTCTTTCGGTCTTTGGATTCGCCGGTTTCGGAATCCTTTTCAAGTTGGGAATTTGGTTCTGGGCGGGGTGGGTCCTCCTGGTCGGGCTGCTCCTGGTCGAGCACCGGCTGGTGGGCCCCGGGCGGCTGGACAAGATCAACAAGGCCTTTTTCACGGTGAACGGCTGGATCAGCGTTTCCTTTTTCATTTTTACACTGCTGGACTTAAAACTCCGGGGTTGAGTGAGATGTCCCATCCGATCGTCGCGATCACCGGCGCTTCCGGCTCCTGCTACGCCATCCGCCTGCTTGAGGTGCTGATCGCGCAGGGACTGGAGCCGTACGTCGTGGTGAGCCCGGCCGGCAGGCAGGTGATGGGAGTGGAGCTCGGCTCCGGTGATCTCAAGGATCACCTTGGGAAGACCGGCTACCGGGAGGAGGATGTCCGGGACCTGGCCTCGCCGCTGGCCAGCGGCTCGTTTCCCACTTCCGGGATGGTGGTGATCCCCTGTTCCACCGGGACACTCGGGAGTCTCGCGCACGGAATCTCTTCCAACCTGATCCACCGGGCGGGGGAGGTCTGCCTTAAAGAGCGCCGGCCGCTGATCGTGGTTCCCCGCGAAACGCCTCTTTCGCAGATCACGCTTCAAAACATGCTGACGCTGGCGCAGGCTGGCGTCCATGTGGTTCCCGCGAACCCCGGTTTTTATCACGCCCCGAAGAGTGTCCAGGACCTCGTTGACTTCATGGTGGCGCGCGTGCTGGATCTGATGAAGATCCCCCATTCCTTGAGCCGGCGCTGGACCGGGATGCCGGTCATCGAAAATGCTGTCAGCAATCGCCGGCCGACGAATAAGGAGGCCGAGATTGGCGATGGGCGCGAGACGGTGAGCGCCCCATGATGACCGCCGATTACTCGGAGATTGCCGAGAAGGTGGAGGCCGGCCGGCGGCTGACCCGGGAAGAAGGGGTCTCGCTGTTCGACGCCGACCTGTTCACGCTGGGCGCTTTGGCGAACCAAGTGCGGGAGCGGATGCACGGCGACGCCGCCTATTATACCCACACGCTGCATTTGAACTATTCCAATGCCTGCGTCCTTTCCTGCGGGCTCTGCGCCTTCTATCGGCCGCTCGACCACAAGGAGGCCTACACCTTTTCTCTGGAGCAGATCGCGCAGAAGGCTGAAGGCGCGGCCAAGCTCGGCGTGCGGGAGTTCCACATCACCGGCGGTTTGAACCCCAAACTGCCGTTTGACTATTACGAGGAGATGTTCCGGACCCTCAAGCAGATCGTGCCGTCCGCCACCGTGAAGGCCTTCACCTCGGTGGAGATCGATTTCTTCTCAAAGCTGTACCGGCTCTCGGTGGATGAGGTCTTCCAGCGGTTGAAGGCGGCCGGCATGGACTGCATGCCGGGCGGCGGCGCCGAGATCCTGGCCAAACGGGTCCGGCAGATCATCTGCCCGGAGAAGATTTCCGGCGAGCGATGGATCGAGGTGCAGCGGCAGGCGCACTTGAACGGCCTGCCCACCAATGCCACGATGCTCTACGGCCACGTCGAGACGGTCGAGGAGCGAGTGGACCACATGCTGGCGATCCGCGCCCTGCAGGACGACACCGGGGGTGTGCAGGCGTTCGTTCCTCTCTCGTATCATGCGGAGGGGACCGCCTTCCCGGATCTTCCGCCGACCACCGGATTCGAAGACCTGAAGGTATATGCGGTTTCCCGACTCATGCTGGACAACGTGCCGCACGTGAAACTCCTCTGGACCTACGTCGGCACCAAGATGATCCAGGTGGCGCTGGACTTCGGCGTGGACGACGTCGGTTCCACCAACATGGAAGAGCGGATCGTCAAGGCGGCCGGCGCCAACCACACCGACGCCCCGTCGGTGGATGAGCTGACCGACATGATCGAGAAGGCCGGCCGGACGCCGCAACTGATCGACAGCCTTTACGGAGCGGCCCATGCGAACTGAGATGCCGCTGCGCCTCGGCGACATCGAGTTCTTGAACAGCTGGCCGGTGACTTATGCGCTGCGCAAGGGGATCGTCCCATCGCAGGTCAAAATAGTTTCCGGCACGCCGGCCGATCTCAATCGCCGGCTGCTGACCGGCGAGCTGGATGCCAGCGCGGTCTCCTCGGTTTTGTACCTCCGCCATCCCGAGGAGTTGGTGCCGGTGCCGGGGTTGTGCATCCGGTCCGACTCGGGCGTGCACAGCGTGCTGGTGGTGAGCCGGCAACCGCTCTCCACGCTGAAGGGGAGGACGATCGGCATCAGCAATCAGGGGGCGACAACGCCGGTTCTGCTCAAGCTGGTCGCTCAGCACCGCCAGCTCAAGATCAAGCTGGAGGTCACCTCGCTGCGCTTTCCCGGCATCCTGCAGGAGTACCCGGCCGCGCTGCTGATCGGCGATGAGGCCCTGCGGGCCAGCCAATCCGCCGCGTCGCCCCTGCGCCGCGGCATTTCCTCGGCAGCGTGGATGGTACCGCCTCGGTCAGCCGACCATCTGCAGTGGTGGGATCTCGGCGAGGCCTGGACCAGCTGGACCCGGCTGCCGTTCGTCTACTCTCTCTGGGTGATGCGGCGGGAAGTAGTCGAGCACCACCCGGACGCGTTGGAAACGCTGCGCGACGCGTTGGAGGCTTCGCACCGCTGGGGCAAGGCGCATGAACCGGAGCTGATCGGCACGATGCGGAAACTCTATCCCTTTGAAACCAACTTCCTGAGGAAATACCTTCAAGCGCTGTCGTACGACCTGGACGCGAAGGCCTGGGCCGGCTTGGCCCGTTTCGCGCGCGAGGCGGAAGCGGCGGGCGAGCTGCCGCGCGGGACAGCTAAAAAGCTCGTTCGTCCTGAGCTTATCGAAGGACGAACGGGAATCGGTGTCTCATGAGCCGGATCAGCGCCGAGGAAGCGCTCCGGTTGTACGAAGAAGAGGATCTGGTTTCTCTTGGCCGGGCTGCGGACGAGATGCGCCGCCGGCTGCACCCGGACAACCTCGGCACCTTCGTGGTGGATCGGAACATCAACTACACCAACGCCTGCGTGGCCGACTGCTCCTTCTGCGCTTTTTACCGCAAGCCGGGGCACCCGGAGTCCTACCGCCTGCCGGTTGCAGAGATCCTGCGGCGGGTCGGGGAGCTCGTGGAGATCGGCGGCACCCAGGTCCTCCTGCAGGGAGGGCTGGACCCGTCGCTTCCGTTCTCCTATTACGAGGAGGTCTGCCGCGCGATCAAGGCTCGGTACCCGAAGATTCACCTGCACTCTTTTTCCGCGCCGGAGATCGGCACGATGGCGGAGGTTTCGGCCAAGAGCACCCGAGAGGTGTTTGAGGCGTTGAAGGCCGCCGGCCTCGATTCCATGCCGGGCGGCGGCGCCGAGATCCTTATCGAGCGGGTCCGGCAGGCGGTCAGTCCGAAGAAACTTTCAGCAGCCGGATGGTTCGAGATCCACAGGACCGCGCACGAGGCGGGCCTCAAGACCACCTGCACCATGACGTACGGGATGGGGGAGACGCCGGCGGAGCGGGTGGAGCACCTCGTCCGATTGCGGGAACTGCAGGACGAAACACACGGGTTCCGAGCTTTCATTCCCTGGAGCTTCCAGCGGGGGCACACGGTGCTGAACCTGCCGCCAGCCGGCGGGATGGAGTACCTGCGGGTGATCGCCATCGCCCGGCTGGTGCTGGACAACATCCCCAACGTGCAGGCCGGCTGGGTGACCGAAGGCCCGAAACTGGCGCAACTGGCACTCTCGTTCGGCGCCAATGATTTCGGCGGCATCCTGGTGGACGAAGTGGTGGTGGGCGCCACCGGCATGATCTACCGCGTGAACAAGGAAGAGGCGGTCCGGCTGATCCGCGGCGCGGGGCGCGTCCCGGCGCAGCGCAACACAAAATACGAGATCCTTCATGTCCACGATGGTCACAGCGACCGCGCTGGCCGAGATCTACCGGCCGATCCGGTCGCAGCTTCAAGCCTCTGAAACGCTTCTGATCCAGGAGCTGGCCTCCCGGCAGAATTTCCGCCACAGCTTGATGGCGGAGCTGGCCCGGCACGTCTCCCGGATGCCTGGGAAAAGAATCCGTCCCGCGCTGGCGCTGCTGGGCGCCGCGATGGGTGCCAGGTCTAAGACCTGGCACCCAAGGAAGGCGATTAGCCTGGCCACCGCCGTGGAGATGTTCCACACCGCCACGCTGCTGCACGACGATGTGATTGACGGCGCCTCCCTGCGGCGGGGGCTCACCACCCTGAACGCGAAATGGGGAGATACCCTCTCCGTTCTCTCCGGGGATTATCTCTACGCCAAGGCCTTCTGCCTGCTGAGCCGATTAGACAACCCGACGGTGCTCAGTCTCATGTCCGATACCGCGCGGACCGTCTGCGAGGGAGAGGTGGCCCAGATCCAGCATCAATACGATCTCACCCTCACCCGTTCCGATTACCTGAAGATCATCGGCTGGAAGACCGCTTCCCTGATGGGGGCGGCGGCCGAGGGGGGCGCCTTGCTGGGCGGAGCGCCGCCGCGGCAGGCCAAGCGGCTCGGCGTTTTCGGAAGCCACTTCGGCCTCGCGTTCCAGATCCTAGACGACACGCAGGATTTGATCGGGGACGAGGAGGTCCTCGGAAAATCCCTCGGCACCGACTTGGCGCTCGGGCAGCTCACGCTCCCGCTGCTCTACCTGCGCGACGCCGCCGATCCGGAGCTGCGCGGCATGCTGGCTCAGTGGTTCAACGGCAACGGTTCCCGCTCCGCGGCGCAGGCGCAGGAGCAGCTGCGGTTGCTCAAACAGGAAGCGCTCCTCCACAAGGTGCCGGCCTACTGCCGCCGGGTGGCCAACGGTTTCCTCGCCAAGGCGCGCGCGGCCCTCTCGGTCTTCCCGAGTTCCCCTTACAAGGCCAGCCTTCTCAGCCTCACCGACTACCTGCTCCAGTAAAATTGTTCTGCGGTATACTGTTTCTAACTTAAAAGAGGGATGACACGATGATCCGTACGCGTATAGTCCTGTGTTTTGGTTTCTTGCTCCTCCTATCTCTTCCTGTTCTCGCCGCTCTTGCTGAAACCATCGAGCTGGTGACGTACTATCCGGCTCCAGGGAGCACGGGGGATCAGCACGTGAGGAGCCTGACGGTGGGGACGGCCTATCAAGGCCTGGACATGAGCACAAACGAGGGCGTCGCCCTGATCTCCAGGGGCCTGGCGATTGGGGTTCCGGTTCCGGTGGCCGGGACGATCGAGCCGGCAGGGGCGCTTGAGGTGAGGGGGCTTCCCAATTTTGCCGACCAGGTGCTGTTCATGCCGGGTACGGGGACCGGCACGATCAGCGTGGGGATCGGGACGACAGCTCCAGCTACAGAATTCGAAACGGTCTCCACCGCAGCCGTTCAGCCGCGAGGGATACTTTCTGCCCAGTATAGTACGGATAATGGGGCGGGGTTGTTCATCGGCCGGAAGGCGCGAGGTACCCCTACTGCTCCGGTCTCTGTGGCTAATAGGGACAACCTGGCCGGATTCATTCCAGAGGCTTATGATGGAGCCAATTATTTGCAGACCGGCTGGATGGGCTATGTGGTCAACGGCGCGGTAGCTGCGGGGTCGGTGCCGAGTGATTTCGTGCTCAGCACCGGGACCAGCAATCAAGGGGTCGAACGACTTCGGGTGACTTCCGCCGGCAACGTGGGGATTGGGACGAATGCTCCTTCGACCCCATTGGATGTCAACGGCCAGATCCGGGTTCGGGGCGGGAACCCCGTCGTTGCGGGAGGTGTCAACCCCAACGCAACGGCCGTCCGGCCGCTCTTCAGCGATGCCACCGGTCTGGCCTCTTGGGGCTGGCCCTCCGGATCGGTCATTCAGATGGCGTGGGCCAATGGGGGAAGCGGCTCGAAGGGAGCCGCCTCAACGGACACTAATCTTTACCCGGTTTTTGCTGCGGCCGGGACTGCTACGATCTCGATCACCCCCCGCTCAAACAATTCCGAGCTGCTGGTGGAAGCAACGTTTTGGGGGGCTGTAGATCTTACTCCTGCAGGCATCGAGCAAAATTCGTACGGTTACTTCCGCCTCTATGAAACAACAACCGGCACGGCAGTGGCTAGAGGCGTAGGCCCCTCTGCAGTAGCCGCTGTGCTTCACGCTTGGGGGGCCCGTGCCAACGCCCCTTCCAGTATCCGAGCTCTGGTTCCCAATGGGGTGACGACGCAGCGGACCTTCCAGCTCTATTACGCCTATGACTGCCTCACCCATGTGAACGTTACCGCCGACAACATCGTCTACACGGTGACGGAGATCCAGAACTAAACCGAGCCGCTGCTCAAAGTGTCTTTCTATCCGCTCTTTCTCGAGCTTCAAAACCGGCCTTGCCTCGTGATCGGCGGCGGGCAGGTGGCATTTCGGAAAACGGCGGCGCTGCTCTCCTGCGGTGCCCGGGTCACGGTGGTCAGCCCGGAGCTCTCGGCCGGCTTGAAAAGGCTGGTGCGGGAGCGGCAGGTAACATGGAAGAAGCGCCGTTTCCGAGCCGCCGATTTGAGCGTCATCGAATTGGCGATCGCGGCAACAGACGACCAGGGGGTCAACCTCCTGGCGGCGAGGGAAGCCCGGCGCCGGCGGATCTGGATCAACGTGGTGGATCAACCGGCGCTCTGTTCCTTTATCTTGCCCTCGGTGGTGCGCCGAGGGAAGCTGGTGCTGGCGATTTCCACCGGCGGGGCTAGCCCTGCGCTGGCCAAGTGGATCCGCGAAGATCTCGAGGCGCGGTACGGGCCAGAGTTCGGCGAACTGCTCATCCAGGCCGCGCGCGCCCGCAAGGAGGTCCATCAAAGAGTCCGCGGCGCGGCCCAGCGGAAACAGCTTTTTGAGAAAGCGCTCAAAGCCTATCTTCAAGTCTTAAAGCCAGCCTGATATAATAAAAAAGTGCTTTTCTCGCACGCTTTCATCATCTTCGTCAGCTACGCGGCCTTCGCGGTCGCCCTGTTGACCGGCATGCTGTTCCTGGTTCAGGAGTCCCGTCTGAAGCGCAAGGACCCCAGGGTCCTGGCGGTGGGGGCCATCCTTCCTCTGGAGCTGCTCGACCGGATCAACCTGTATGCGGTGGTGACCGGCTTCACCCTCTTCAGCGTCGGGATGCTCCAGGGGTCCCGGCTGGCCCGGCTGGAATGGGGCTCCTATTTCAACGGCGATCCGAAGGAGCTCTGGAGCCTGATCACCTGGGCCGCTTACGCGGCGGTGCTGGTCCTTCGCCTAAGCCGGGGCCTGCGGGGCCGGAGAGTGGTCTTCCTGTCGGTCCTGTCGTTCGCGCTGGTCCTCTTCACGTTCGTCGGCGTCACTCATCTCGTGGCCAGCCGCCACGCCTTCTTCTGATGCATATCTCCGTTCTCGGACTCAGCCATCATTCGGCCCCGGTGGAGCTTCGGGAGCGGGTGGCGTTTCAAGAAGAGAAGCTGCCGACCGCGCTGGCCGCTGTGCGCCAAGAGCTTGCGCTGCCGGAATGCGTGATCCTTTCCACCTGCAACCGGGTGGAGCTGTACACGGTGATTCCGGAGCGGGACGGCCATGAAGCCAAGCTGAAGAATTTCCTGACCCGCTTCCACCGGCTGGAACCGGAATCGCTGGACAACCGGGTCTACTGGCACATGCAGCCGGATTCGGTGCGCCACCTGTTCCGGGTGGCCGCCGGTCTGGACTCGATGGTGGTGGGAGAGTCGGAGATCCTCGGCCAGGTGCGGGACGCGTACAGCCGCGCGGTGGCGCACGGCAGCGTGGGATCCGTCTTCCACCGCTTGTTCCAGACGGCGCTGCGCGCCGGCAAGGAAGCGCGCAGCAAAACCAAGATCGGACAGGGAGCGGTCTCGATCAGCTCCGTCGGCGTGGAGCTGGCCCGCCGGATCTTCCGGGACCTGCCCTCCAAGACGATCCTGGTGCTGGGCGCCGGGCAGATAGCCAAATCCACGCTGACCTGCCTGAAAGCGCAGGGGATCAAGAAGATCCTCGTCGCCAACCGGACGAGCCAAGCAGCCGTTCCTCTGGCGGAGTCGGTGGGCGGCGAGGTGGTGCCGTTCACTGATCTCGAGGTGTCGGTGACCCGCGCCGACATCGTGATCTGCTCCACGGCCGCCGATCGCTACCTCTTGACGCAGCCGCAGGTTCAGGAGATCATGACCGCTCGCCGGCAGAGGCCCTTGTTCCTCATTGATATCTCCGTGCCGCGGAATTTGGATCCCCGGATCGGCCAGCTGGAGAACGTCTACCTGTACGACATTGATGACCTGGAGGGGATCGCCTCCTCCAACCTGCAGATGCGCCTCGGCGAGATTCAGGCCTGCTCGGAGATTGTGGAGCAGGAGATGAACGGTTTCCTGTCCCGGTTCAATGGAAACAAAAATGGATCAACCCATACCCCCGCCGCCCGCGCCTAAACCGCTCGCGCCGAAAGCGCCGCTCAAGTCCGCCCAGCAGATCGAGGTGGACGAGAGCAAGGTCTGGAACCTCTGGTTCACCCGGAAGGAGTTCCTCACGCTGGCCGCCTGGGGCTGTTTCCTGTCCGGACTGGCCGGATCGCTGCTGGCGGTGCTGCGCTATTTTATCCCTAACGTGAGCTACGATCCTCCGACGGTTTTCAAGATCGGCAAGCCGGAGGAGTTTGCTCTCGGCGTGGTGGACGAGCGCTGGAAGAAGAAGCACCGGATCTGGGTAATCCGGGACACGGCGGCGCAGGGTGGGGGGATCTTCGTGATCTTCGCCCGCTGCACGCACCTGGGCTGTACGCCCAACTGGCTGGAGGGGCAGAACAAGTTCAAGTGTCCCTGCCATGGCTCCGGGTTCCGGCGGCCCGGCATCAACTTCGAAGGGCCGGCACCCCGGCCGCTGGAGCGCTGCACGCTGGCGCTGGCGGAGGACGGCCAGATCCAGGTGGACATCGGCAGCCGGTTCAGAAATCCAAAAGACTGGAACCGGCCGGAAGCCTACTTAAAAGTGAAGGCATGAGCAAGCTTCAGGCGAAGATGAGCGAGATCGCCCGGACGATCCGGATGTCCCAGGTCTGGCGCTCGATCTTCCGCCACACCTATCAGGACACGCCCCGCAACCGGGCGCTGATGATCCTCTCCAACGTCTTCCTCCATCTTCATCCGGTCAAGGTCCGCCCCGCTTCGCTGAGGTACAAGTACACCTGGGGACTGGGGGGCCTGAGCTTCTACCTCTTCCTAATTCTCACCGTCACCGGCGTCTTCCTCATGTTCTACTACCGGCCGACGGTGGAGAACGCCTACTGGGACATGAAGGACCTGCGTTTCGTGGTCCCGTTCGGCACGCTGCTGCGCAACCTGCACCGCTGGTCGGCGCACGTGATGGTGCTGCTGGTGATGCTGCACATGGCCTCGGTCTTCTACCGCTCCGCCTACAAGCCGCCGCGAGAGTACAACTGGGTGGTGGGGGTGATCTTGCTGCTGATCACCTTCCTGCTGTCGTTCACCGGTTACCTGTTGCCGTGGGACCAGCTGGCGATTTGGGCGGTCACTGTCGGCACCAACATGGCGGCGGCCACCCCGTTCCTCGGCTCGGAGGGACCCTTCTCCATCGTGACGCCGGAGAGTGACGCCCGCTTCATCCTGCTCGGCAGCAAGCTGGTCGGCCAGGCCGGGCTGCTGCGCTTCTACGTTCTGCACTGCGTGCTGCTGCCGCTCGTCTTCCTCGTCTTCGTGTCGGTCCATTTCTGGCGGGTGCGCAAAGACGAGTTCTCTGCGGTCCCGCTGCCTCCGGAGGAGGAGAGGAAAAAGCAAGTCCGCCCGGAGGAATGGGCCAAGGCGCACCCGGAAGAAATGCAGAAGAAGGTCTTCACCTGGCCGAACCTGGTCTCCCGCGAGTTTGTCTCGGCGCTGGTGCTGACGGCGATCCTGACGGCCTGGTCGCTGCTGGCGCACGCGCCGCTGGAGGAGTTGGCCAACCCGAACAAGACGCCGAACCCGTCGAAGGCCCCCTGGTACTTCGTCGGCCTTCAGGAGCTGCTGGTCTACTTCGATCCCTGGATCGCCGGCGTGGTGCTGCCGACGCTGATCCTCGTGGGTCTCATCGCGATCCCGTACCTGGACAAGAACCCGCGGGGTGTGGGCTACTACAACTTCCGGGACCGCAAGTTCGCTACAGGGCTGTTCACGTTCGGCTTCGTGCTGTGGTTTATCCTGATTTTTATCGGCTACTACATGCGCGGGCCCGGGTGGGAGATCTTCATGCCGTGGGAGCCGTGGGACCATTTCCGGGCCCCCCGTTCCACTGCCCTGCACAGCCTGCCCAACTGGGGAGGATTCCTGTTCCTTCTGGCCTACGCAGGGACGGGGATCGCTCTCTGGAAAATAAAACTTCAAGGTTTCTTCAAGAAACAGGGGCTGGGGCCCCTCGGCAGCGCGGTGGTCATCGTCTTCCTTCTGGCGATGTTCTTCGTTCCGGTCAAGATCATCCTGCGCAACTTCTTCGCGATCAAATACATTGTTTCCTTCCCCGCGTTTAATCTCAACGTATGAAGCGCAGTATTTGGAACTGGCTCTTCCTCATCTCCAGCTTCGGCCTCGGTTTCATGGCTGGGGTGTTGCTCTGGCAGGAGCTCTTCCCGGAGTGGGCCGGTGTTCAGCGGGAGTACAACCACCGCTTGGCCCAGGTGACCGGGGACCGTTCCAAGGCCTGGGCTTTTCCCAAGGTTCAGCAGATCCATCTGCCGGAGTTGAAGCGGACAGACCGATGCGTCACCTGCCACGCCGGCATCTCCAATCCGAAGATGGCCGACCAGCCACAGCCCTTCCGAACCCACCCGAATCTCGGGATCCCCGGCTTCCTGGAGAAGCATCCGTTCAACGAGATCGGCTGCACCGTCTGCCACCACGGGCAGGGGTCTGCCGTTGAGAAGAAAGCCGCCCATGGTCCGGTGCCGCACTGGGAAGAGCCGCTGCTGGCCAAAGGGCTGATCGTCGGCACCTGCACCACCTGCCACCAAAACACGGATGAGCTCAAAGGGGCGGAGCGCCTGAAACAGGCGATGGTCCTTTTCAAGGAGAAGGGCTGCATCGGCTGCCACAACCTGCACAGCAAGGGGATGGTGGTGGGCCCGGAACTGGCGGAGACCTTTACCAAATCCTCGGACCAGTTTGATTTCAAGTACATCCGCGGCGAAAAAACAGTATCCCACTGGGTGGAGGAGCATTTCCGGAACCCGCAGGCGGTGACACCCGGCTATCCGAAGCTGGGCGCCCCGGAAACCCCGATGCCGAACTACGGCCTGAGTGAGGAGGAGATCCGCCTGCTGACGGCCCTCACGATCAGCTTCTCTTCCGAGGAGGAGAGCGAGGAGCATCCCATCCCGGCCCGGTACCGGGTGGCCGCGGCCTCGAAGCCGGTGGAGGCGGTGACGTACGCTTCCAAGGTGGAGCAGGGAGCCGCGGTCTTTGAAAAATACGGCTGCATCGGCTGCCACGGGCCGCAGGGGAGGGGCGGCATCAAGAACAAGAACATGGACATGGGCGAGGAGGTCCCGCCGCTGACGTACGTTTCCGACGGCTACTCTAAGGAAGAGATCAAAGAGATCATCCGGGAGGGCCGCTATCCGGCCCGCTCCAATCGGGAGGGACTGGCTCCGCCGCTCTGGATGCCCTCCTGGAAAGGGAAGCTCTCCGATGAGGAGATCGACGCCGTGGCGGAGTACCTCTTCAGCCTGAACCCGGACAAGCCGAAGGCTTCCGCTTCATAGCGTCACTTCTTTCCTGCCACGAAGGCCCTTAAAACATCGGATTCGGTGATGATCCCTGCCAGCTTCCCGTTGGAATCGGTCACCGGCAAAGCGCCGATCCTCTTCTCAACCATTGCTTGAGCGGCTTCTTTGATGGACGCCTCCTCCCCAATGGTGATGGCCGGGCTCACCATGACATCCTCCACTTGGATGTCATCGTTGATCCGGTAGAGCTCATCCCACTCCTTAAATACATCTGAGATCTTCGGGCGCCTTAAATCCCGGTCGGTCACGATCCCTTTTAAAGAACCGTTTCTAACCACCGGCAGGTGCCGAATCCCGAGCGATTTCATCAGGCCGAAGGCCTGCTTCACCGAAGCTTCCGGCGGGATCGTGATGACCTCTTTGGTGACCCAGTTTTTAACTTTCATGGAACAATCTCCTTTCATGCAAGGCGTGCTTTGTCCGGCACGGAGATGTCCCTGGCCAGCCCAAAGAGCGCCAAGGCCCGGACCGTCATATAGGTCAGGTCCAACTCCCACCAGCGTAGACCGTGCGCGGCGGAGCGGGGGAAGGCATGGTGGTTGTTGTGCCATCCTTCGCCGAAAGACAGCAGGGCCACCCACCAGCAGTTGGTGGACCGGTCGTTGGTTGGATAGCTCCGGTAGCCCCAGGTGTGGGCCGCGGAATTCACTAACCACGTGACGTGGTACACAACCACGGTCCGCACGCTGAAGCCCCAAATCAGCCAGGGGAGACCTCCGAGAGCATAGAGGAGAACGCCCAGCAGGACCGGCCAGAGGCCCTGGGTCCGATTCAGGAAGAGGTGGACCGGGTCCCGCGCGAGATCCAACGCGGCGCATTTAGCTCGCCTTGGATCGTCATACAGGAACCATCCCATGTGACCCCACCAGAAGCTTTCTACGGGACTGTGGGGATCCTGGGGCGTGTCGGAGTAGGCATGGTGCAGACGGTGGGTGGAGGCCCACCCGACCGGCCCCCCCTGGGCCGCCAGCACCCCGCAGAACGCCAAGAGATACTCCAGCAGCCGAGGCACCTTGAAGCTTCGATGGGTCAACAGCCGGTGATAACACAGGGCGATCCCCACCCATCCGGTCACCCACATCAACCCCAGGCAGAGCCAGAAGGCCGACCAGGTGAAGGTAAACGGAGCCAGCAATACTCCCAAATGAATCAAGCTGACGAAGAGTACCACGTCCCACTTCAGCTTTAGTTGTGGCGCAGCCGACACGGCATCCTCCTATTCTTTCGCCTTAAGTATAGAAGGAAGGCATGCCCGCTCCTATGACGCAGATCATAAATGGGTTAAGATAAACTCATGCCCCGGCGCCACGACCTGGAGCTTTCCTTAAAGCAGAACGAGCTTTTCGGCCGCCTCTCAGCCAAGGAAAGGCAGCGGATGGCTTCCTTTTCCCATGAACGCGTCTACGCGAAAGGAGAGGTCATCTTCCATGAGGGGCGCCCTTCCGACAGCGTCTGGGTGACGCTGGAAGGGCGGGTCCACCTGCTCCACCATCAGGCCGAGGGACGGGTTCAGGCCACCTGCGTGATGACGCCGGGCGAAATCTTCTGCTGCCTCCCCGCCCTGGATCAAGGTGTCTATCCGGCCACCGCCGTGGCCGCTACGAAAGCCAGGGTACTCCAGGTCCCGCATCACCTCTTCCAGGAGCTGATGAAAAGTTCACCTACCCTTCTACAGCAGACCCTCTGCGTCTTCACCGGCCGGCTGAGGCAGGTGGAGGCCAAAGGATGCATGATCCACGACCCGGTGGAGCGCCGGGTGGCCCAGGCCCTCTTGGCTTTGCGGAAAAAGTTCGGGGACTCCATCCCGCTGACCCGGCAAGAAATTGCCGAGTTGGCCGGCACCACGGTGGAGACCGCCATCCGGACGATCAGCCGGTTCCAGCAGGAAGGCTGGGTCCGCTCCAGCCGCGGGAAGGTCCAGCTCCTCCAGCCGGACTCCCTCGTCCGGCTCTCCTCCTAACCAGCCCAACCGTTTCCCGAAATTCCGCCTGTATGACCCCCGTCATACTCCCAGGCTCCCCGCCGGCGTATCCTTGCGTTTAGACAAGGAGGAACGCCATCATGAGCAAACAGGGTCCTTCACTGATGGTTACTGTGGTCGGGTCCGACCGGAGGCAGTCGCGGATCTTAGCCGAGGTTGGGGAGAAGCTCCGGAGCAGGGGCCTGCAGGCCTGCATCCTGAAGAGTTGGCGCGATACCGCCATCGGTGACTGCGACATCCTGCTGATTGGCTGCGGGGAAGCGGAGGTAGATTTGCTGGCCCAGCGGATGGAGGGTCTGTGGATGCAGAAGTGGAACAGCTGGTACGCCGCCGTCCAGGAACGGAGGAGCGTCTTCGATGCTGACTAAGAAGGCACAAGACGGATCCAGCGTGATCCCCGATCTGCTGTGGTACTCCTGCGACAGCATGATGGTAATCGACGAGCATCGCCGGGTTTTGGGGATCAACCCCTCCTTGGAACGCCTGCTGGGCCGAAAATCGGAAGAGATCGCCGGAAAGAGCGAATGCGGGGTCCTCTTCTCCTGCCGAGATCTCCAGGGATGCCCGCTGGGCGAAACCCCGCAGGAATGCCCCGGCATGAAGGCGATGCAGTCGTTCCAGCCGGTAAAAGACGCCGAATACTCCATTCGGATCAAGGATGGAAAGGCGATAGTCGTCAGCTCCAGCTACACCCCCATCCAGTTGCCCGGCCATCCCGTCTGGGCCCTGGTCATCTTGCGCGACATCACGTTCCAGAAACGGAAAGAACTCCGGCTCATCCAGCAAGCAAAGACCGATCCTTTGACTCAACTCCCCAACCGGACCGCCTTGACGGAGACTTGCCTGAAAGAACTGGGGCGCGCGGCCAGGAACAATCGGCGGCTTTCCCTCGCGATGCTGGATGCCGACGGCTTCAAACATTACAACGACACCTACGGTCACCCTGCCGGCGATGAACTCCTGCGGGCGCTGGCGGAGCTGATGCGGTCCGGCCGGCGGATCTCGGACCTTGTCGCGCGGTTCGGAGGGGATGAGTTCGCGCTGCTAATGCCGGAAACCGACGCAGCGGGCGCCGTGCTGGTGGCGGAGAGACTCTGCCAAACCATCGCGCATTTCCCGTTCGCACGGCATCGCACCCTCCCGATGGTCCAGTCCATCTCTCCGATCAGCATGAGCATCGGAGTGGCAAGTTTTCCGGAAGACGGGAATACGCCGGAGGATCTGTTGGCGAAGGCCGACCACCGGTTGTACGAGGCCAAACGAAAGGGGGGAAACCAGGTGGTGGGCCCATCCTTCCCAGGACAGGAGGTAAAAGAAAAATGAAAATGATCCGTGGGTTGTTTTTTCTTTCACTCGCGAGCTTGACGCTGATTCTCTTCTCCGGAAAAACTCAGGCCGCCTCCAAAACATCATTGCCCCGGGAAATTGCAACGCTGACGTTCGCGCCGGAGGTACCGCCTCCCATTACGAGGAAGCGCCCCGCCATCGTGGAGGTGCGCCTCGACTCCGGGATGACCGTGGCGGAGTTGGCGCCCGGCGTGAAGTACCACTTTTGGACGTTCAGCGGGCATGTGCCGGGGCCATTCATCCGGACACGGGTGGGGGATGTCCTGGAGATGCATCTGACCAACAGTGATTCCAGTGGGATGCCGCACAACATTGACCTTCACGCGGTGACCGGTCCGGGCGGAGGGGCCAAGGTGACCACCGGCGTTGAGGGAGAGGAGAAGGTCGCTTGGTTCAAGCTGCTGCATCCCGGCCTGTACGTCTACCACTGCGCCGCTCCGCCGGTGATGGACCACATCGCCAACGGGATGTACGGCCTGATCCTGGTGGAGCCGGAGAAGGGACTCCCAAAAGTGGACCGGGAGTTCTACGTCATGCAGAGCGAGTTCTACGCCAAGGAGATGGCGGAGGGAGCCGACACCGCCGAGTTCTCTCACGAGGAAGGCGCCAAGGAACATCCCCGCTACGTCGTCTTCAACGGCCGGGTAGGATCTCTCACCGAGGGAGGAAAACTCAAAGCCAAAACCGGCGAGCGGGTTCGGATCTATTTCGGAAACGCCGGCCCGAATCTGATTTCCTCCTTTCATGTGATCGGAGAGATTTTTGACAGCGTCTACCGAGAAGCCGATCTGGTGAGCCCCCCGGCCCGGAGCGTTCAAACGACCCTGGTTCCGGCCGGAGGAGCGACGGTTGTGGAGTTCGGCCTGGAGGTGCCGGGCGACTACACGCTGGTGGACCATGCGATCTTCCGGATCGAGAAAGGAGCCGTGGGTTTCCTGGAAGCGGAGGGCAAGCCCCGGCACGATCTCTACGTTTCCAAGGACAATACCGAACCCTGCGAAGGTTGTTTGGTTCATCCTTGAAAAATGTAATGAATTCTGAAAATTACGGAAGGACGACGATGAAGCCGATAGCTTTGTTTACGACAATCGCAGTTTTAGTGGGAGGGGTCACCCCCGTGATGGGCTACGACGGGGACCAGAAAGACAAATCGAAGGAATACGTGCCGCGCTCCGAGTACGAGCAACTCAAGAAAATGTTTGAACAAGAGCGCGAGGACTACCAGCAGTTAAAGAACGAGGTAGAAGCGCTCAAACAGGCGCAACAGAAAGCACCGCAGACCCCCCACGAGCAGCTGGCGCAGATGGCAG
>Ga0209515_10003204_pt1 | contig 23835 bp, 21 predicted proteins | sample Subgroupgradi54m_FD_187454 | JGI IMG/M metagenome (GOLD analysis project Ga0209515, IMG submission 187454) | Subsurface groundwater microbial communities from S. Glens Falls, New York, USA - GMW60B uncontaminated upgradient, 5.4 m (SPAdes)... ... | reverse complement strand
ACTTGGAGCTTCGCAAGACCTTGAGCGTTTCTTCGGAGAAATGCGAAAGGTGTACCGTTCCAGTAGGGAAACACTAGTTACTCTTTTACTTGAAAATAGGTTCTAGCCGAGTACAATAGAGACTCCAATATCAAACTCAAAGGCTTTTCAGAGGCCGAAATCCGCGCGGCGCGGAGCGCCGCGTAGGGAGAAATGGGCGTTCCGCGCGCTTCGCGCGCGTGGAGGAGGTTCAGAAAAGATAAATCCGAAATTTTTTGGAGGGAGGATTTTTTGGAGGGGAGGTCTGCAGAGTTTATGTGCGTTTGCCCCGCCCACCCATGCGCACGCACCTTCGCTCGAAGCGAAGCTCCCTGTTACGTCATGTCAATTTCTTGCACCTGCAAGTCCTCTGTGTTCAAACAATCAGCGAATTGCGATACTTTCTTGCCCACTGTGTTTATTAAATAGATTCTCTTTTTCGCACGTGTAATCGCAACTAGCATCTGATAGATTTCACTGCTCGTAGCGTCCTTTTTTGCAGGAAACTTCCCTTGGTCAAACCCAATAACAAAAACTACATCAGCACCTAACCCTTTTGAATTGAGTATGTTACATACGGTTATGTCTGTATTGCAGAGAGGTCGGGGAAGATTCAGGTAAGTGTTTTTCAATTCCCGAACCAATACACTTTTTCGTATCTCTTCATTTTGTGCCGTGCGCCGTTCTGCTTCATCCGTTGACTCATTTTCCCAATGTTCAATGTCGGATTCTAGAAGTAGAAGATTCTTATGTGTAAGCTTTTCTAAAGTGGATGGTGTTCCGGTAACAACCGTGTTGAGAGTTTTTGCGTTCTTTTTGTGCCGTGCTTTTTCGTCCTCTCCAGTGGGGTTTCCAAGAATCCTCCAACCCAAAATCGAGGACTCATTTTTTGCTATAAACCTGTATGCGTCCACCTTACTTTCGTTGTAGGTAATGATGTCTCCGTCGTCTCGATAGCTAACATTCTTGAATCCATAGTTTTTTAACTGTCGAGCGACCGTTTTTAGCAATGTCTTACAACTTTGTCCTTCGCCGATAATGAGAACATCCCCAATTCTTTGAGTGCTGACAAGTTTTTCAAGCTCACTCAATATTTTCCGTGCAATCATTCCAACCGGACAATTCTTTATCAGATGAATTTTTTGATTTGCATTGGAATCCGCATCCTTTCCGTCTTTCTTTCCGGTCAGATAGCAAATATATTCTTTCTCAATGCGTTTCTTCGCGGGGTCGGTTTCAGTTGTGCTATTGAGCTTATAAGCATTTACGAGAGCATGAAAATACTTGATTATCACTTTAGTACAGCGTGAACAAAAGCGGAGAGTAAAACTTTCCCAGTCAATGTTTGAATTGTGATACTTGAGCCGTATAAACGACGGAGAGGAGCCTTTGAAGTCGTAAAGCGCTTGGTCGTCGTCCCCAACGATGACCATTTCATTCCTTTGCGCCAACAAATCTACGAGTTCCGATTCAGTAGAATTGAAATCCTGATACTCATCAACTAAAATCAAGTCGTATTTTGGAATTTTGCTTGAATCTTTTTTACAAATTTGTACCGCGTAGTGAACTATATCAGCATTACCAACTGCTTTATAGTATTTCGTTTTTCGCACGTAGTTCTCATCTCCGATTTCAAATGACTTTATACCTTCATTTTTGAGGTCTTCTGCGATAATTTCATATATGTGCGGGTAATACTCCCAGCCTCTGCAGTGCTTTAGCACGAAACTTCGAGCGAAACTGTGCATTGTGGTTGTTTCCGCAAGACCACACAAATCGTCTGCAAGTGCATCTCCCAACTTGCCGATGAAAGTGATGGCTAGAAACTTGCTTTTGCCTTGTTTCTGTTTTGCCTCAATAAGTTGACTGAACATGTGGCTTTTGCCGGTTCCTGGCCCCGCCACGACAACTTTTCTAGGCTTCTCGGAAGCCATTATCTTTTGTAAATCACTTTCTCTTTCGGTTTTATGGTCGGCTGTCGTCATGCAAGTATTGAAATATTGTTATAGAATATTAGTATGCGCTATTTTCTCTACGCTCGCAAAAGCACCGATGTCGAGGACAAGCAAGTCCTCTCCATTGAAGCGCAACTCGTAGAGTTGCGCGCGCTCGCGCAGCGCGACGGGTTAGAAGTGGCGGAAGAGTTTGTCGAGAAGCGGAGCGCGAAAGCTCCGGGCCGCCCTCTCTTCGGCGACATGATGTCGCGTATTGAGCGCGGCGAAGCGCACGGCATACTTTGTTGGAAAATTGACCGCCTTGCACGTAATCCAGTGGACGGCGGACAAGTGCAATGGCTTTTGCAACAAGGCGTTATCCGCCATATTCAAACGCACGACCGCTCGCACTATCCGAACGACAATGTACTGATGATGTCCGTTGAGCTCGGCATGGCGAATGAATACATTCGCCAGTTGAGTGCAAATACCGCGCGTGGTCTGCGCCAGAAAGCGAGAACCGGCGTATACCCCGGCCTCGTCCCTATCGGTTACCTCAACGACCCGCGCACCAAAACTATTTCTATACACAAGAAGAACGCAAAGTTAGTACGCGAACTATTTGAGAAATATGCGACAGGAAAAGTGTCGCTCGACGATTTGACTATGTGGCTGGAAAAAACGGGAACCATGTCAAAGGGAAACCGCCGTATCCACATCTCACGCGTTTCGTTTATTTTGCAGAATCCTTTTTACTACGGCCACTTCCGCTACGCGGGTGAAGTGTACGAGGGAAAACATGAGCCGCTTATTTCAAAATCTCTATACGATAAAGCAAACGCGGTTTTGCATGGACGCGGCCGAACACTTGCGGTCAAAGACGACCCCGCACCGCTCTGCGGCTTGTTTCGATGCGGTTTCTGCGGTATGGGTATAACGGCCGAAGTGAAAGAGAAACACCAAAAGAGCGGCAAGGTACACCATTACACTTACTACCGATGTACCCGCAAAAACAAGGCCGTGAAGTGCCAAGAAGCGCCGATGCGAAGCGAACTCCTTGAATCGCAACTTTCGGCGCTTCTTTCCGAGTACGTCCTGCCACAGGAGTGGACTTCGCCGTTTTTGGAGAAACTGGACGAACAGGCCGCTAATGCTTCAAAAACGGCAGCTAGGGCCGTTCAAGAACTGCGGGACAAAGTTTTTGATATTTCCAACAGACTTGCACGTCTTACGGACGTATACGTTGCCGAGGATATTGAACGTGAGGACTATTTGTCCCGCCGCCGCGCTCTCATGGGCGAGCGCAAGACGATAGAGGAGCAAATCGTCCATCTTGAACGAGCCCCAGCCGCATGGGTTGAACCTGTCCGAAATTGGATTTTGGACGCTTCGCGTCTAGGTGAAATAGCAAAAGGAGAAGACCTCCCCTCCAAAAAATCCTCCCTCCAAAAAATTTTCGGATTGAACCTCTCCCTCCACGCGCGCGAAGCGCGCGGAACGCCCATTTCTCCTTACGCGGCGCTTTGCGCCGCGCGGATTTCGGCCTCTGAAAAGCCTTTGAGTTTGATATTGGAGTGTCTTTACGACTTCACTCGAACCTACTTTATCAAAAATTCGTGAATGATGAAAGCCCCGCCACCGCCTCGCTCCGCTCGGCAACCCCAAAGAAAAATGTTCCTTGCTTTCCTGATTTGTGCGCGCCTGATTTTTTCTTTAAAAAAGGAAAGGGTGTTTTTCTTTCGGTGTTCTGCCCTCCAAATATTCGGCAGTGTGGCGGGGGAGAACACTACGGGTGCTAATTCAGTTTGGTTTTAAATTTCGTGCTAGCTTAATAGGTGGAAATGATTTTAAGCAAGCTCATATTTTTTTATAAGTCTGAAGGATTTTCAAAATTGCATCTTTTATCATACTATATTCGCCTACGGAAATTTTATTATCAGTGCCATAATCGTACATAGACACACCAAAACCAATTGAAGTCCGCGTATCGGGATTGAATTGATAGTATTCGGAGACATTTAAATTTTTATCCTGATGAGCATAACCGTTTGCAGTAAAAGCTTTGTTTCCTAGCATTACTTCTGTACTATTCGACTGAACATCTGTGCCGTATTTACCTGATTCACAATGAAATTTGGAATTATATGCTCCAACTTCTATATATCCATTAGAATAATTGATCTCTACAAATGACATGGGTATGTCATTTGGGGTACATATCTGGTTTTTAATTTCCGAAACTGATGCATCGATAGGAAGTGATACCTCAAACCCATATTTTTCATCTCTATACGTTTTCCATTGAGTAACAATTGGTGTATCGGTGGTGAATTTTTTAACAATTGTATTTAGGTTTATAGATAGTAAACCAAGTCGCAAGTATCCTTGTCTCGCCTCTTCATAATGTTCCCCCTCACCAAATGACCCGTAACACTCTTCTTGTTCCGTTCCTCGTTCATAGTCAGTGTGGCAATGTGTGAGAAAAGAAGTGACAAGATCCGCTGACGGCTTATATCCTTTAAAACTCGGTAGCATTTCCTGCACTGCCCCAAGGTATCCGTACTCAAATGCATAATCCATTGCTGACAAACCACCCGCGTCTTTAATATGCGGGTCTATTCCAAAGGTAAGGAGGACATGAATATTATCTGCGCTTATAATCTTTCCTATATCGCTACCTGGACTGGCATCAAGAACATGAGACAGAAAAGTCTTTCCTTTCTCGTCTCTAAACCTTAAAGTATCAATACTTTTCCCCGCGTTTAAAGTCGCGGATGGATTTGCGATAATATTTGGATTTACTTCAAGTGAGCGTAACCATTGCAAGATATTGTCACGTGTAAGCGGAATGCCATCTTTCTCATAACCAGTTATGACATGCCAATTAAACCATAATGGCATCCCATTTTGATCCAACTCATTAACTGTTTTATTATCAAGACATTTTCCTATAATGATGGCGTCTTCCCAATTATTTTCCTTGTTTTGTCGCATTGAATTTAAAACCTCGTTACATGTGGCACCCCATACGGAAGAATCACGGTAAGGTAAAAGACATACAAATCTTTTCTCTAAATCTGTGATGCCATTACAAATATTTGCTTGTATTTCAAAAGGTAATGAAGAAGAATTCTGCGCAAGAGATTTTGCCTGATGTATCACGCATTCCTGATAAGGTTCACTGTCACGAAAAGCAAGTGGTATCAAATTACAATTGGCATAAAATTCTTCCTCTGTCTGTGAATCATGGAGACACTTTATTCCCTCTGCCCCGTAGTTGTATTCGGAATCAAAAGATTCTATCGGCATTAAGAGACATAAACGTGGTTGATGTAATGAGCTAGCCAATACTCGCGGGGCATTGGTCATCACGGGAACAGTCACGGCACCATATAGTGGCCCCCATGATCCAAACAATGCAAAAAGAAAAATGAGAACGCTTACACTTGTTGTTAATCTTAAAAATAAACGGGATTTAGTCGTGGCTACCTCTGTTTGAGGTATTTTACTGGAATATATGACATTAGCTGAAAGATATTTGTATCCAACGATACAAGCTAAAACAGCTGGCGTAATCGTGACAAAATAAATGAGTTTATCGCCATAAGAAAACGCCAAAATCCCGAGAAGTTGTCCTGCTTCTGGTCCCAATGAGCGAAAAACTATAGATAGTATTAGACTAGCTAGGATTGAAAATAATTTGCTTGCAATTAGAAAAACAACTGCTCCGATAGAAAAAGCTACGATTTTATTTAGGCATAATTTCCATAAATACCGGCGCAAGAAAACCGCCAGTATATAGGATGCTACTAGAGAACATACGTAGACAAGAATGGGAAGGAATATAATTATCATTTAACTATAAGTATAGCATCTCCGAGGCAACACAAAAACCTTTATTCGTAACCTTTGAGCTTTTGTGTTGATTATATTCTAACCCCGCCACACTGCCCGAATACTTGGAGGGCAGAACCCCAAAGAAAAATGTCCTTTCCTTTTTCAGAAAAAATCGGTCGCGCGCAAATCAGAAAAGCAAGGAACATTTTTCTTTGGGGTTGCCGAGCGGAGCGAGGCGGTGGCGGGGCTTTCATCATTCACGAATTTTTGATAAAGTAGGTTCGAGTGAAGTCGTAAAGACACTCCAGTTTTGTAGAAAAAGATACCGAAGCACCCAGAGCGTGGGACGCGCGAAGCGCGTCCCACTGATTTCCCCCCATTTTTCCTAACGAATTCGGAGTCCCGCCTTCGGCGGGACGGACTGTTTTTTCGCCAAGAAAGAGATTCGAAATCCAATACAATTTTTCCTAAGTATTTGCTTTGCCATACAAAAAGAATTTTTGCTATAATACCTTTATGGAACAAAAATTCTTTTTGTATGCTCGTAAGTCTACTGATGTCGAGGACAAACAGGTTCTTTCGATTGAGGCACAGCTCCAAGAATTGCGAGACTATGCCAAGCGAGAGAATATTGAAATCTCCGCCGAGATTGTGGAAAAACAATCTGCCAAAATTCCAGGTCGCCCGATGTTTAATAAAATGTTAGACGATATTGAAAAACTCGGCGGAAATATTCTCGCTTGGCATCCGGATCGTCTCGCTCGCAATTCTGTTGATGGTGGGCGTATTATCTACCTCCTCGACACAGAAAAACTTGCGAGCTTGAAGTTTCCTACTTTTTGGTGCGATAGCACTTCGCAAGGAAAGTTCATGCTCAACATGGCTTTTGGACAAAGCAAATACTATGTGGATTCTCTTTCCGAAAATACGAAACGGGGGTTGCGCCAGAAGGTACGGCGCGGCGAATATCCAAGTCTCGCTCCTATAGGATATATCAACGATTCTCGAACAAAAACGGTTATTGTTGATAAAAAGACCGCGCCGATTATTCGCCACGCATTTGAACTCTACGCAAAAGGTGACCAAACACTGCAAGGTATCGGAGAATATTTTGAGCGCAACCACCTCGTTGCAAAAAATGGAAAGAGAATCCACATTTCAAGAGCGACCTTTATCCTCTCCAATCCGTTCTACTACGGACATTTTCGGTACAACAGCGAAATCTACGAAGGCAAGTACGAGCCAATAGTGGCAAAGAAACTTTGGGACCAAGTGCAAGAAGTGATGAAAAGAAAGAGTCGTCCGCGTCACAAACAGAAAAATGAACCACAAGCATATTGCGGACTGCTTTCGTGCGCGTCCTGCGGTATGCAAATCACTGGCGAATACAGGGTGAAGACCCAGCTCAACGGCACGCAACATTTCTATACTTACTACCACTGCACCAAGAAATCTAAAACTACAAAATGTCCTGAACCCTGTATTCGCCAAGAATCTTTAGACGCGCAAATTTCATCACTTCTGCAAAAAGTTTCTTTGCCACAAGATTGGGCGGACTATCTAAACCAAAGACTTGAAAAAGACAAAGTGGAATCCGCCCAATCTGTTTCTGCTTTTGTTGAGAAAAATCAAAAAATGATTACGGATACTACAGTGAGGCTCCAGCGACTTTTAGACGGCTATTTAGACCAAGACATAGACAAGGAAGTATATCGTGCTGAAAAATCTAAATTGTTATCCGAGAAAAAGTCGCTGGAGGAAGAAATATCTCGTAATCAACAAAAGCAGAAACATTGGCTCGAACCGATGGAAAAGTGGATAAAGGACGCGGGAAATGTGGAGAAAATTGCATTGGATAGCAACCTTTTTGCGAAAAAGGTTGCTGCCAAAGAAATCTTTGGCTCGAACCTCATTCTTGGCGAAAAAACAGTGCGCACCGCCAAAGGCGGTGCTCCGAATTCGTTAGGAAAATTGGGGGGAAATCAGTGGGACGCGCTTCGCGCGTCCCACGCTCTGGGGTCTTCCGTATCTTTTTCTACAAAACTGGAGCCGTTGTCCGGGATTGAACCGGAGACCTCGTCATTACCAATGACGTGCTCTACCAACTGAGCTACAACGGCATAATCTTTGTCTTCAAAAACCTCCTCCCTGCTGCAGACTTAAAGTATAACTCGCGCCGTCGCGCTTCCGAAAAGGCATCGTACTCTTCGGTATAAACAACATTAACATCTTCCATTCTGCTTGTAGTCCTCGTATGTCCGCCCTTATGTTCTCTCAAACGACGAACAAGGTTGTTCGTGACACCTTTATACAACACGCCGTTTTTGTCCTTCAAAACGTATACCGTATATTTCATCGTGCTACCAACTGAGCCCCGCCCGTACCGGACTACCGTCTTCGGTACGTTCGGGCGGGTACAACGACACTACTTCGCTCTAAAGTCAGAGCTTCGAAGTGCTAGCATATACTATTTTATTTCGGGCGGTTTTGCAAAAGCTATAGCCCAGCGAGATTGATAACCGCGTAGAGCGTACCCATACCGAGCACGGTCGCGAAGGTCGTCCACTTCACCGGATGCGCGTGATGACTTTCGGGAAGAAGGTCGCTCGCACCGATATAGAGGAAAAAACCGGCGAAAAGCGCGAGTAGGAGTCCGAGGTTCTGCTCTTTGATGGCCAGAAAGTAGGCGGTCACCACTCCAAGGACCGGAGCGAGGGCATCCACGAACAAGAAGCGGAGTGCGAGTGAGCGAGCCCCTTTATTTTTCACAATCATACTCACCGTGTTGATACCGTCCGAGAAATCGTGTGCAAGCACGGCGAAGGCAACGACGACGCCGACCGCCGAAGACACCTTGAACGCGAGACCGATAGCAAGACCGTCAAGGAAACTATGCACCGCGAGACTCCCCGCTCCAAGTATTCCACGACGAACATGATGCACGTGTTCCGGTTCGGTGCATTCGTCGGTATGAGCAACCACTTCTCCGTGACTGTGAAAAAGAAACACTCGGTCCAGAAGGAGGTACAGCACGAACCCGACGGCTACAATGGTAAACACGACCCCGGGTTCAAACGCGTTTCCTATGAGCGTGAGCGCTTCGGGAAGGAGGTCAAAAAAAGCGACCCCCAGCACCGCTCCCGCGCTGAAACCGAGGACCAAATGCAACCGGTCTTTGAGGTGCAAGGCGAATAGCCCTCCCAAAAGAGTGGCGCAAAACGCAGCGATACTGATGAGGATAATCATGGTAAAAAGATTACACCGATAAACAAGACCGACATTTCCCAAAGAACTCAAGCGAGTGCGACGTGATCTGGACAAAGTGCTTTGACTGTCTCAAAACGCTCTTCTCAAAACCCTTCGGCTCCGGTACGTCTACATCCTCAACCTCCCCGCATCCGTTGCACACAAGATGATGGTGGTGTCTGCCCCCAAGCGGGGCAAGTTCATAGTATTCGCGGAGGTTGCTCAAACTAATGCGCACTGCGATTCCTTTTTCGACAAGCACTTCAAGCGCGCGGTACACCGTAACTTCGTTCATGTTGTCTTTAAGAAGTACGCGCATGGCCTCCACGGAAAGCGGACGAGTAGTTTCTTGGAGCGTTTTCAAAAGAAGTACCCTCCGCGAAGTTGCTTTAAGCCCTCGAACACGGAGAAGATGCATAAAATCCGTTTTCTTCAAGTGTCGCACTGTCTTTGTCATATGGGAAGGATATCATAAACGCAAATAAGTTGCAAATACGAATTAGACGCAGGATGGGGTATACTCAATACTGTATGAAAAAGACACTTTTACTTTTCGCTCTGTTATTTTTCATTGCGGTGCCGTACCTACATGCGCAGGAGCTTGTCCTCGACACACAAGAAACGGCTAAGGCGGAGGTGCTGGAGGTGTTACAACAGGAAACCAAGACGATACCCGGAACCGATGCGAAAGACGATGTGCAGACACTCCGTGTGAAAATACTTGAGGGGCTTGAATCGGGAAAAGAGATTACCGTTGAGAATGACTACCTCAATCTCACGAAGGGAGAGGTTTTCTATCTTACGCACACTAAAAACGCCCTTGAAAACCGAGACTACTATTCGGTACTGGAGCCCTACAGGATTCCATGGCTTATGTTTTTTATCGGACTTTTTGTATTCTGTGTCCTCGTCTTTGGTGGCAAACAGGGTCTTCGGGGACTTCTCTCGCTCGTCGGAAGCTTTCTCTTCATCTTCTACGTCTTGCTTCCCGGAGTGCTCCATGGATATCCTCCCATACTCGTCGCTATCGGCGTATCATCCGTTATTATCGTTCTCGGTTCCTATATCACTCACGGATTTAACAAGACCACATCCTCGGCGGTACTCGGTATGATCGCAACCATCTTTTGTACAGGACTTCTCGCGTATATCGCGGTGAGGGTAACGCACCTTAGCGGTTTTTCAAGCGAAGAGGCAGTCTATCTCAACTTCGATACACGTGGTTCTATCGATTTTTCGGGCCTCCTTCTCGGAGGTATCCTTATCGGCCTGCTTGGCGTGCTCTATGATGCCTCAATCGGGCAGGCCATCTCTGTGGAGGAACTACACCATATCGGTGCACATCTCCCTCGTCGCTTTATTTATACACGAGCACTCCGCATCGGACGCGAACATATCGGCGCGCTGGTGAATACGCTCGCCATCGCCTATGTTGGGGCGACACTTCCTCTGCTACTGCTCTTCTATTCATCTTCCGCGCCACTGCTTCTCACGCTCAACCGCGAGATTTTCGCTACTGAAATCATCCGCACGATGATTGGTTCCATCGGCCTTGTGCTCGCCGTTCCCATTACGACACTTGTCGCTGTGTGGATGCTGATTCCCAAACCGGACGAAGCTTCGGAAGACGCCGTAGCCAAAGAGAAAGAAGCGGTGGCACATCTTGAACACCACCACTAGGTGCGTGGCATTTTTGAAACTAGGGCAACGCTTGACGTGGTTTAAGGTATGATGCAGTATGAACCCCGTTTAGCCTGTCCATCATTCTTTGGGCAGAGGCTCAAAGCTCTTTGATGCAGGTATCACAAGAACCAACAAAAAAAGGAAAAAAATGAAACTTCCGAAAGGAGTTTTCTCCCACTACCTCGCGCACGCACCGAAACTGACACCAACCTCGCTTCGGAGGAACCTCATCGCTGACCAAAAGCTCGGCTACGCGGGAATGGTCATCGTGCCGGCTATCATTCCCAAACACTATTCACCGACGAAAATTGCGGAAGCGTACTCTGACGTGGATATGGGCGGACTGGTATGCGGTTTCATTCCAGGCAACGGACCGAGCCCATTCACCGAGCCTAAGCTTGTTCTCAAGAACCTGCGTCGTGACGCGAGGTTTGCAGCGAGGTTTGCCGAACTGGAACTGAGTGAGCCAGTGCTTGTGGGGCCAATGCACACCCATCATATGCAGAGAATGCCCGGCTGGTCACTCGCGAAACTTGAAGGATGGTTTGAGGAAATGGACGGGCTCGCCCACGAGTTTGAGCTCACCATTCTCTACGAGCCACTGAACGCCACGGAAGACAAAACGCCAAAGGCCTTCCGAACCCTTCTTGAGCTGGTTAAAGGCAATGAATTCCGTGGGATTCACTTTGATACCGGCCACGCATATGCCTCTAATTTTTGCTCCGGGGACCAATTCAAGGCTATGGAATCCGAAATCGGGTACTTTGAGTTTGCAAACGTCGGCCGGTGGCCTCTCAATAGTGACCGGGGCATTTCCTTTGAAACTTACGCCGAGTGGCTTCCAGAGCTTCCCGATGACTGCATAGTTGGCGTGGAGCCTTTTGACCCAAGTGTCATCAAGGCCTTCGGCCTTGAGAAGATTTGCACAACCACCGAACCGGGCCGGAGCGCCCTCGCGATGGATGCGGAATATCTCCGTCGGCTTGGGGTTATGGCACATTAAGAACGCGTATTTCCTCTTCACCGCCGGCAAGGTATTCCCTTGCCGGTTTTTTGATACCACAAAACAAACTAATGGACAGTATCAAAAATGCGATTGAAGGGTTCTCGTGATATTCTACTTGTGTGAAAATCTACATAACCGGATTGTCGGGGACAGGAAAAACAAGCATCGTAGAAGCCTTGAGTAAGAAAGGCATACGAGCAGTTGATATTGATGATGACCTATGTCATTGGGAGAACAAGCATACGAGTGAGCATACGGAGTGGCATCCAGGTAAAGATGACGAGTGGCACGAGACACATACCTGGCTCTGCGATACAGAAGACTTGAAGAAAAGGCTCGGAGGTGCAGAACACGTCGTGGTGGTTGGACTTGCGGACAATCAAAACGACTATTTATCACTATTCGACAAAGTTTTCGTGCTCCATTGTAGACCAGAAGTCTTCCTCGCTCGCATACAAACACGAACTAACAACGATTTCGGGAAGCTTCCTCCTGAACAACGGAAACTTCTTAACTGGGAACGTACCTTTGAGACCGAAATGGTACAAAAAGGGGCTGTTCCGCTAGACGCTGAACGACCACTGGAAAAAGTCGTGGAAGATATTATCTCAAACTTAAGAGATAATCTCCAATCCCCATAAACGAAAATCGCCCCGACATTTATCGTAGCGATTTTCGTTTCATTTTGGCGCGCCCGATGGGACTCGAACCCACGATCTATCCCGTGACAGGGGATTGTGTTAACCAGCTACACCACGGGCGCATTTCTTAACGCTTTATACCTTTCAAGAACATTCCTTTTTCTTTCAAGGTATAAACCGCACTTTTCATACCTACGACGCCCTTGATTATACATAAAATCATATAATTTCAAAGAGTCGACGGTACTGTACTGAAGTCGCACATAATTTCTCTTTGAGCGGTAGATACAACCTCCCAAACAGAATATGCCGAGTCTTTTCTTTAATTCCATTAGAAATGGAACCGAACAAGATGTAAAGGCTATAAAAAGTGTAGCGGTTTTGGTTTTTCGTTCCTTGTGTAATAAACCGGACCATATATTTCCATCTCCATCAAAGTAACCGCGTGTAAAGTCACCCAAGAACTTCTTCGGCACGTTGGGAATAACCATGTTTTTCGTTTTTTGCGCACAAAAACCAAGACTGCGCAGGTCGTTACACATTTCGATGCTACCAATTTGCAACCTGTATTGCGCCTTTTCATTTCCACGTCCCACCCGTTCACCTATTTTATGCTCGGAGGCTATAGTCTTTCGAATAGCGTAAAGTAAATCCCTATCAGTAATTTGAATTGACCAGAACTGCCCTCCGCGCTTGTTAAGCGTAACATAGCCGTCAGCCGCAAAGAAACCAAGAATATATGCCATCTCCGCACTCCATTTCTTAAAGAAATCTTTGTTTACTTTTTTGGGGATAGGCACAGAGTAATAATATAACGTGACAGGATATTGCACTATCCACACCTGTCAAACACAAACCCCTCCCCGACAACTGTCGGGGAGGGGTTTTGCGAGGAGAACTATTTCTTTGGGCCACTGCAACCGGTGCAGGTACCGTCTCCGCAGTTACCGCACTCTTTCTGTGAGAACTTGTTTGTCATAGAGGTAAAGTTACGTCTCTATTAAAACACAAACTCCCTCCCCGGAAGCCGGAGAAGGAGCTAAGGGTTACTTATGAGAAGCCTTGTGGCTTTCCTTGTGTGACTCCTTGTGGGAGCTCTTGTGAGAAAATTTGTGTGACATAGTAGTTAACATCCCTCCTCCGATAAGAATCGGAGTGCTCCCTTTATTAAGGGAGATAATTAATTCGCTACTAACGGCAATGTGGCGGTATCGCCTCCACCAAAATTGCTCCTAAAGTCTACTCTCTCTGCAACCCTTTTGAAGTGGACGAGAAAGTCCTGTCACGAAGTCGTATACTCGGCAAGAGGTACGAGCAAAAAAGTCCTAGTTTGATACCTCTTTTGAGCCCGCTTTGACCTATTGCCAGAGCTGTCAAGCGAGTGACGTAATGACGTCATACTACTCGCCTTCGGCAGAATAGTATTGCGACCCTACAAACCCATCCGATATGGATATATTCATCCGGGCGGATATCGCACTCACGAATGACCACACAAAACTGGTGCCGGTGAATGGAGTCGCACCATTTTCTAGGGTTTACTCGCCCGCGCAAATTTATCTTTATATGATGTCGAGGGTGGGAATCGAACCTTACAGGTTCAGTACCCCGATTGGTTTTTCCGCTCGCCCAGACGCTCCAGAAAAAGCTCAATCGGGCTTCGCCTCCCACACGGAAGCGTCCCACGCTTCCTCTCGCACTTCGCTTCGCTTGTGTCGAGGGTGGGAGTCGAACCCACAACCGGGCGCTTATGAAACGCCTGCTCCACCGTTGAGCTACCTCGACAACTATTTCTTTGCAATGCCCGATAACAATCCAATCAGTGCCAACATCTTATACTTGAGTGGCGCTGCGTTTCGCATTCCTAGCCGCAAGATTCCGTAATAGGTGTCATAATTATCATACACCTTATTTACCTTTGCCTTAATGAACCATGGCTTGCCGAATTGCTCGACAGGCAATTCTAGCAGATTTGACCAAAATTCCAAGACTTTTTGTATTCTAGGCTTGTGAATCTCATTGATTGAGATGCGCGGCATAAATGTTTCCTTTTGTATACCGAAAATGTCTTTTAACCATTGGTACATGACCAAAATCATGGCTGGGTCAGAATTCACAAAAATAAACCTCCTGTCCGTTTTGCTTCCCTCTGCCCAATATAGAGCAACACCCGTGATGAGTAAATCTCGCTGGTTCATTGCACCAAGTAAAGAACCGGCCCACGCTTTACTTTGTTCAATTGTGTTTTCTCGCTTCTGACGATTAGCTTCTGCTCCTAATAATCTACCCCTCGACCCTGCCCAGGACTTATTTTTCAGAAGTGTCTCTTTTTGGTCTTCTGTTAGAAAAATATCTCGGCACCAAAGACTGACCGTGCTTTTTGCAATACTCAACTGTCTGGATATTTCTAAGATACTGACTCCTGTACGTCTTAGTTCCCGGGCCTTGATTTTAATCTCAAATTTAGCCATTGGCTACTATAGTGTACCATATCGTTGGTACTATTACTGTGCATACTGTGGACAAGGGGTGAAAAAAAGTTATAATGACTACTCACCTATCGCGGGGTGGAGTAACAGTAACTCGCAAGGCTCAAAATGGGCTGGCGCCACAGTAATGAGGCGCTGATAACTCGTCAAACTCGGTGAAGCCTAGACACAGGTAACGCCGAGCCAATCCTTCGCAAGGCTACAGATTGCAAGCAAGCGGAGGCAGGTGTAGAGACTAGACGGCGAGCTCCCAACACTTTAGTGTAGGGAGAAGGCATAGTCCAGACCACAAACTATGATGGTGATTCGTGGCGAAAGCCATAGTGGTATGCATAACCTTGAGATTCCAGGTGCGATTCCTGGCCCCGCAACAAGCCAAAACAAAAGCCCCGAAAGGGGCTTTTGTTTTTCCTAAATCCTACCATCTATACATAATGGAACTCTTTAAACGCGTCTTCGTAGAGTTTGAGAATTCGTTTTGCTTCCCGCTCGGTGAGCGCAAATGTTGCTCCTTCATGTGCAATCTGATTGCGCACTCCGTGCGCTTCCCATACCCCGTCAAGCGAAAGAAAATCACTCTTCTCTATTGCCTTTAGCTTCTCGCCGAGTGAATCACCATGGTAGCCCATATGGGTTACCATTTCGTCCAGCAGGACATCGGCTTCAAGCACGGCAAGTCGCCAATCGCTTTCACGGTCGGAATGAAGATGTGTTTGCACGCGGTCCCATCGCTTTTGGACAGGATTGTCTTCCCCACTTCCTCCATGACTGTGTTCGCCTCCTCCTCCGTGACCACCGCCGTGGGCTTCGTCTTCGTGCTTAGTGGTGTGGACAATCTGCTCAATGCGGATAAAGCAGTAGACAATGCCCATAACGAAGAGCGCCGAAACAAGTGCGCTGTACGGCGCAAGTGTGTGCAAGAAACCGACTATCTGTCCCTTGAACGAGACAAACGGTGCCAGACTTTCCGGAGTGAGCAGTGCGCTAAATGCGTTTGGTGGCATAGGTGCTTTCCATTATACACCCATAAAAACGCTTCTGCTGTGGCTAGAGCCTGTTCAGAACCTAACGTTCAAATGTCTTTCCTGCGTCTAAGAGAAGGCGATCCTGTCCATACCCGGCCATAAGCTGAAATCCGAGTGGCAACCGTACTCGCCCCGCATTTGATACGGGGTCTCCTTCCCGCTCCACGAACCCCGAAGGAATAGAGAGCGCAGGAATGGCTCCAATGTTTGCCGGAACGGTAAAGATGTCCGCAAGGTACATAGAAAGCGGGTCTTTTGTCTTTTCACCAATCTTAAAAGCGGGAGTTGGCGTGGTCGGAGTCGCGATGAGGTCAACGTTTTTGAATGCCTCCGCAAACTCCCGTTCAATGAGTGTCCGCACACTAATGGCTTTGCGGTAGTACGCATCGTAATATCCGGACGAAAGCACATAGGCGCCCAGCAGAAGCCGTCGCCTCGCTTCGCGTCCAAACCCTTCCGCCCGCGTTTCCATATAGTCGTGAAGCAGTGAGTCGGCATCTTTGTGAAATCCGTACTTCACCCCGTCAAAACGCGAGAGGTTGGTGGAAAGCTCCGCGGGCATAATAACGTAGTACACGGCGAGTGAATAGGGAATAGTGGGAAGCTCAATATCCTTAATGGTGTACCCGAGCGTCTGAAGCTTTTTGATGGAGTCGTTAAAGTTCCCGAGGACGTCCGCGTCAACACCTTTCATCTCCAAGAAGTTTCTCGGTATTCCTACAGTAAGTTTGTGATTTGTGATTTGTGATTTGTGATTTGGTAGTTCTATTGATGTGCTGTCCAGAGGGTCACGGCCCGAAATGGCGTCAAACAAAATTTCGTTATCCTCCACCGTTTTGGTGATGGGTCCGATGATATCAAGCGATGAACCCATCGCGATAATACCGTTTCGGGAAATGGCCCCGTAGGTCGGCTTGTACCCGACGACGCCACAAAAAGCCGCCGGCTGTCTCACCGACCCTCCCGTGTCGGTACCGAGTGCGGCGAGCGCAAGTCCCGCCCCCACCGCAACTGTCGCTCCTCCCGAAGAACCTCCCGGGACACGGCTCGTATCAAAGGGATTATGTGATGGACCAAAGGCCGACGTCTCGGTAGAGCTCCCCATGGCAAACTCATCCATATTGGTGCGCCCCAAGAGAACCACGCCCGCCTCGCGAAGTTTCTTAATAGCGAGCCCTTCGTACGGAGCAACATACCCCGTGAGAATCTTTGACGAGGCTCCTACCCGTTTCCCGGTGACCAAAATGTTGTCCTTAAGTGCAATCGGGATTCCCGTCATCATACTCGCCTTCCCTGTCTTGATGAGCGCGTCCGCTTTCTTCGCCTGCTCGCGTACATCGTCAAACACTTCCAGGTACGCGTTAAGTTCCGTATTCTTTTTCTCAATTTCGGCGAGATACGCTTCGGACAAATCCATAGCAGAATACTCGCCTTTGAGTAAAGCGTCGTGCGCTTTTTTGATGGTGAGTGTGGTGAGGTCAATCATAATACTCGACACGAATGTACAAATCCCGACTCGAATGACACGAATAAAATGCAAAAGCTTTGTAGTCTATTCGTGTCATTCGTTCTTTCATTCGTGTTATTAGTGTCGTGTTATAAAATCTTTTTCACTTTAATGTAATTCCCCTCCCTCTTCGGTGCGGAAGCAACAAGCGTTTCGGTATGTATACCGCTTTCGTGGGGATTTGTATCTTCGCGCATCACATTTTTTTGAGCGACAATAGAGGGCATTCGCGTACCCGCAGTTGCCGATATCTTTTGTATCGTCGCCACATACTCCAAAATAGAGTCAACCTCACCTCGCATACGCTCTTTCTCCTCGGGAGAAAGAGCGAGCCTCGCGAGTGTAGCAAGCTTCTCAATTTCCTCGGTCGTAATCATACGGAGTATCCTAACATAGTTGTGCACAGATACATTTCTTGACAGACCTTAGAAAGCACGATAATTTGATTCACGGAGAAGGGTGGCAAACTGTGTCGCTTTTGCTCCTGCAACAAAAACAAACCAAAAAAATGACAAAAAAAGAGATGCCCTCGATGAAACGGCGTGATCGTGTCGTTCCAATTGTGGAACAGGTCAAAGCCTTAAACAAGTCGTGGGTCGTTACCTCCGACAACATCCTCACGGTGGTGTCAAAATGGTTCGACCGGAAGCTGAAGGAAGGGATTCTTTGCGTCACGGGTGGCGCACGGTTTCTTGCAAAATTCTTCCGCAAACTGGAAAGCCAACCCCGGCGACAAATGCAGAATGCATCGTTTCGTGTCGCACATGCGACTTAAGAATTGAACATCTCAGAGACTGGTGGAACTGCTTCCACCAGCCTTTTTCTTACCTTTGTATCATCTTCAAAAACTCTTCTTCATTTAAAATTTGCACCCCGAGTTTTTTTGCTTTCTCATATTTGGAACCCGCGCTCTCCCCCGCTACCAGAAAACTAGTTCTCGCGGACACCGAACCAGACGGGTTCCCGCCGAGCTCTCGAATCCTCCGCTCCGCCTCTTCACGTGAGAGTGACTGAAGTGTTCCCGTAAGCACAAAGGTCTTCCCCGAAAGCGGAAGGTTCTCCGCACTTCTTTGTTCCATTTTCGGTATCGTAACCTGTTTCAGAATCGAGGCGATAAGCTTTTTGTTTTCGGGCGTTTTAAACCACTCGAGAGTCGCCTTCCCCACCACGGGACCTACACCGTCTATCTTTTCAAGCTCTTCAAAGGTCGCCTTGGCGATAACTTCAACTGACCCGAAGTGTTTCGCGAGGTCATAGGCGGTTTCTTCGCCTACTTGAGGAATAGAAAGTCCGGTGAGAAACTTGGGGAGACTTACCGTGCGTGCTTTTTCTATAGAGGCAAGTAAATTGTCCACCGAAGTCTCCGCAAACCGAGGAAGCTCAAGAAGGTCTCCTCGCTTCAAGGTAAAGAGGCCGTCAAACGAAGTAATGAGTTTTTTTTCAAGAAGTACATCAATAATTTTCGGGCCAAGTCCTTCAATATCAAGCGCGTGCTTGCCCACAAAATGATAGAACTTTCGCTTTTGAATGGAAAAAGAAGTGCGGTCAACGCATCGCCACGCCGATTCTCCGGGTACACGCTCAATTGACCCATCACCGCCACAGGTATCCACTTTCTTCGGCCACACAAATGCTTTTTCTTTTCCGGTTCGCATCTCGGTAACCACCGATACGATATCGGGAATGACATCCCCCGCTTTCTGTAAGATAACCGTATCGCCCACGCGCACATCAAGGCGCTTAATTTCGTCCTCGTTGTGGAGCGTCGCACGAGAGACGGTAGAACCCGCAACAAGTACGGGACGAAGGTGCGCCACCGGCGTCACCACACCCGTTCTTCCCACCTGAAACACGATTGCCCCTACCACGGTCGTCACCTGCTCGGCGGGAAACTTAAAGGCAATACCGAAGCGCGGAGCCTTGCCGGTATAGCCGAGCTTTTCCTGCAGTTTCCGCTCGTTTACCTTCACCACCACGCCGTCGGCAAGATAGTCTTCTTTTGGCATATCCTTTTGCCACTTTTTCCAATACGTAATCACTTCATCAATGGTTTTTGCCTTCGCAAAGTGCGGATTTACTTTGAAACCAAGCTCACGGAGGTATTCAAGCTCTTTGTATTGCGTGTCGGGAAACACCCCTCCACTCCCCGCCTGCGCCGAGGTGGCTTCGACGGGCAGGGAAGACTTGTGTGCTCCTCTTATTAGGGAGGAGACACCCCTCCCCGCTGAAGACAGCGGTGCTCCCCTTTCTAGGGGAGATAGGTCGTAGATGAAGGACTCAAGTTTACGTGATGCGGCAATCTTCGGGTCAAGCTGACGAATGGAACCAGCGGAGACATTGCGCGGATTGGCGAACGGCTCTTCACCTTGTTTTACCCGTTCTTTATTGAGTTTTGCAAGGGTGGACTTTCTCATCCAAATCTCCCCTTCCACAATCACCGAGACAGGTTTTTGCAGTTTGAGGGGTACCGATTCTATCGTCCGCACGTTGTGCGTCACATCTTCTCCGACCACTCCGTCCCCTCGCGTGGCTGCCGTTTTGAGCAGACCTTTCTCATAGGTGAGCACTACCTTGAGTCCGTCTATTTTATGCTCCACCACGTAGGTAACCTCACCATTTTCATTCTCCTTACGCAAAAAATTCTTAACCCGCGTATTAAACTCACGCATCTCCTCGGGCAAAAAGGCATCGTTAAACGACCACTGCGTCACCTTATGGGTCACCTTCTGAAACTCGGGGAGTGGTTGTCCTGCCACGCGCTGTGTGGGTGAATCGGGGGTAATAAGTTCGGGATACTGGTTCTCGAGCAAAGCGAGTTCGTGCTTCAGGGAATCAAGCGCCTCCTCCGACATCTCCGGCTTATCAAGCACATGATACAGGTACCGATGACGCTCAATTGTTTCGCGAAGTTTACTGATTCGCTCTCTGATCTCCTTTGGAATGATTGCTACCATAAAAGATTAAAATTCTAAATTCTAAAACCTAAATCCTAAACAAAATCTAATATAGAAACAACAAAATCACAAACAATGGAACCTTCTGTGTTACTCTTTACGATTTGGGATTTGTTTAGATTTTAGAGTTTAGTTTTTCGGATTTGCGAAGCGACTGTTAGTAGCGAGCACGCAGTGCCCTCTCCACCCGAGCGGGATTTTGAGCAAGCCCGCACTCGTTTCTTCCCCGCGACTCAATGATGGTTAGTCCGGATAGCGTCTTTCCAACCAAAACGATGGCGCATCCTGTCGGCAAAAGAGTCAGGGTAAAGGTACTGGTTGCGGCGGTACTACTTTGCGCCGACACGGATACGAGGGTATTCGCATTTCCGTTGCAATTGATGGGGGTGGGAGCGGTTCCCTTGTCGGACGAGGGGAACAATCCTCGAACCCTAAAATCCCAGTAAAGGGCACACTCGATGCCAGTATCGGCGGCAAAAAACGCAATCTCGGAATTTCTTCCTGCGGTGGAAAGAACGATTTCCTTGAGAGACAGGTGCGCAATGAACAAGCCAATGGACAGTAACAGACTTCCGATAAGTACGGCAAAGAGAATGGTAAATCCCCTTCGGGGAGAAGTATGAAGTATGCCCGCCCGACTGAACGCCCGCTTGAATGACGAAGTCGGGCAGGATTCCAGTCGTTCGGGCGGGAAGTATGCCCGCCCGACTGAACGCCCGCTTGAATGACGAAGTCGGGCAGGATTCCAGTCGTTCGGGCGGGAAGTATGAAAAAGACCAGGGAATCCGCCCCTTCTTGACCCTTTTTCCATAATTCTTAATTCAGTATTCATAATTCCTTATCTTGACACGTACCAATTAAGTAGATTTTCCTTAAGCGTAAGCGTACGGGAACCGAGCGAGCCTGCGGTCCATACCACCGTCACGGTCACGGTCGCTTCCTCGCCTGCCCGAATTTCGTCAATGGCAACCTTGCGAGTTATACCGGCGCGACTCCAATCGGACGACGTGCGATGGCCAAAGATACCAAAAAGAGGACTTCCTGGATTACCCGTATACTGCCAGAGCAGACAATCATCATTGCCTTTATTGCAGGCAACAACCTGATCCTGCGTCCTAGGATTGGTCGTGTCAACACCACACCCTGACACCTTAAAACACTCGTTGATATTTGGATTGATATTCTTCAGCCAATTTGCCTTGCCTCCGTTTCCACTTATCACGCTGGTATCGCGAAGATTTCGCACAAACTCTATCGCTTCTTGACCGAGATAAAAGGCTGTAATTTCGTCTTTGGCGACTTCCGCGGTAGCGAGGCCTTTTTCGGCAATAGTAAGTGGAGCGGTAATGGACAGAAGCAGTATCGCGATAGCCACCATCGTTTCAACGATGGTAAAACCACTTTGCAGAGATTCAAGATTCAAGATACAAGAAGCACGAAAAAAACCCCGAGGTCTCCTACCTAATATCTTATTCCTGAATCCTGTATCTTGAATCATGTTTCTATTTTTAGATGTCCAGCGACCGTTGTGAAATAAGCGTCTGTATATCAAACCGTGAGGTCACCTTACTCTTCCCCTTCATTGAGCCTTTAATGACAAGAAGGACACGCGGCTGTACTTTCCTGTTTGCCCTATCCCCCGAATTGTCCGCCCCACTTACGTAAAAGTTGAGCGTCTCTACCGTTATCTCCGGCGCGGTAATCGGAATGAAGTTCCCCGGTTCAAGAAGAACCCCACCATCATCGCTCTTGGACCGTAAAATAGCTCCCGAGACCAGTTCGTAAATGATGTAGCTTCCGTCTCGCGCGCGAAGTACGAGCTCACTGCTTGGAGTCGTCGCACAATCCAAAGGGATAAGAATTGAGCCTCCTCCACAATGATAATGACTTCCGGTTCGAATATTTCGGGACATATTTTCAAGCGCGAAGTGAAGATTGTTGACCACGGTCTTCAATGTCTGCGCCTTATGATTGGCCTCAACGAGAGATATCAAACTCCCCACCGCGATAACCATAATAATGGCAAAGACGCCGAAGGCAATAATCATCTCCACGAGCGTAAACCCCCTTCGATAATTTCGAATTTCGAATTTCGAATTTCGAAAAATATCAAATACTGAAAGTAAAAAGTTACAAAACTTCATTTCTTTTTCGAGATTAGGTATTCTAGATTCGGTATTACTTAATCGATATTTCCCCCGTCGTATTCACCTCAACGACACGTTTGTCTCCTGATGGCGCAATGAGATATATCCGAGCCGCTTTATACTTCTGTTTTACCGCAATCGTTCGGTCCGTGGTAATGATAGCATCGGGGTTGGGACGCAAGAAGGTGACATCTAGAAATGAGATAACGCTGTTCGTTGCGGGAAGTGAATTTATATTGCACTCCTCTTGTTTTTCGTTGTCGGGAACGTCTCGCCCCTTATCTCCGAGAGGAAGCACCCCACAAAATTTATAAATGAGATTTCCTTTTTCAATTCTGGACACACTTATGCATTCAGTAAGACTCACGCACCCTTTCGCGGTATAACTTGTACCGAAAGTCCCGTCAAAAACGCTGTTTCCTGCCACCCCTCCACTGTCTGAAAAGAGCGCATAGGTGTTCATGCTTCCACGGTCAAAGTGGAGTCCGTAACCCACATCAAAGGTTTCGGGCTGACCTCCTGCCCCCTGAAACTGGTGTACGCTGACGCCATAGCTTTGTGCCTCACGGAACGAAAGCGCGACTTCATATGCCAAGGTGGTGAGGAACAGTTGCCGACTTACCTTTCCGTACGCGATAAGAATGAAGGTGCTGATAATGCCGAACAGCACCACCGCTATGAGAAGTTCAATCAAGGCAAAACCACGACCAGAGGAAGCACGAAATCCGAAATCCGAAATCCGAAACAAATCCGAAGCACTAAACCTCAAATCCCGAAAACAAAGTCGTTTGTTTTGAATCTTTGACATTGGAATTTAGATATTGTTTAGGATTTCGGATTTCGTTTTTAGGATTTATTCCCCAAGGAGCATTCCGAGTCCCGTCACGTCCCATCCGAACATATACACGAGGAAAAGTCCGAGTACGAGAAAGGGCCCGAGTGGAAGCTCTGTCTTAAACCCTAGCCCCTTGAGTTTCCTACGTAGCGAGGGAAACATCTTTCTCGGCAGGTACGGAAAAAGCGTATTCAAAAAAAGCCCAATGAGGCTCACAACGGCTCCAATCCAAAATCCGATGATAACGGCGGACAATCCTTTTGAAAGTCCCACTACCCATGGAAACATCAGTACCAGCTTCGCGTCACCAAGTCCCATTGCTCGGCCCCGCGAGAAGAACCAGATGAGTGCAATGGGGAGGGCGAAGAAGAAGCCGCTGAAGAAGTTGTAAGTTGTAAGTTGTAAGTTGTAAGTTTCCCCATAAGAAAAAAGAAGGATGAGGAGAGAAGCGAAACAGGCAGAGTACACCAGGGCGTCGGGAATGATTTTGTGCTTAAGGTCGTAGACGGAGAG